>Ga0192242_10183_pt1 | contig 30277 bp, 18 predicted proteins | sample Koala_Koa27_J3_FD_131235 | JGI IMG/M metagenome (GOLD analysis project Ga0192242, IMG submission 131235) | Enriched cells from koala feces incubated with labeled cellulose particles, San Francisco Zoo, California, United States - Koala_Koa2-7_J3 ...
CATTCTCTCCCAATCCACGGAGGTAAATTTTTTAGTAAATTCACTATCTTTTTCTATCCAAGTAAAATAATGACAATAAGTATGAGAAATCATAAAACATAATTCCTGCTTTATGTTTTTCTTTTTACTTCCTTTTGTTTCTTCCATCCATTTAATTAAATCAACAGATGTTTCTGCAAAATGCGTCATATCTAAATATTTTCGATATGTATCTTTCTGCGTTTGAGAATTAGGATTATCCATCCAAAAGTAGGCATATGGATCATCTCCCACTCTTGCTTCAAACCATTTATTTGTATTACAATTTAAAGCAAAATACAAGGAGCGGCTAAAGAAATAATCCTCTTCTACCCAAGAGTGATCTGGATGAAAATGAATATTATATTCTTTAATAAATTGTCTACAATATAACCTTCCATTAACAAAAGCATTGGAGTCCACTTGAATTGTAGTGATTTTATTATTATGTAAATTACAAATGGGGACAACAGAAAAAGCGCATTTTTGACGCGGATGTCGTTGCTCACTAGCTTGAACTGCCGCGATTAAATTAAATATAGCAAAATTACTACCAAATTGGTCATCATCATCCATGAAAGTAAAATAATCATTAAATGTATGATCTATTCCATACTGGCGGGCGCCACCTTGTCCCATATTATAAGGTGTCTTTATACAATCAATCTTTATTATATTTTTAAATTCAGTAATTAAATCCGCGTAATTACATAAAGTATTAGGTGAACAATCATTAACTAATACTATATTAATGAGTTCTTTATGAAATTGAGTTGCTAAACTCATTAATCCTATTCTTATAGTTGAAGAAGGACTATAAGCAGGAATTATAACATCTATCATTATTTAACCTCTTTACTTTTATTTTTATTATATTATATCATTTATTTTTGCTCTTGTCAATAAAATAGACTTTGCTTGACAACGAAAAAATTTTGTGTTATACTAATAGTAGGAATAGATAAAAGTTCCTTTAAACGAACTTTTGAAAGGAGAGCAAGAAATGGCTGAATTAGAAACAGATTTGCTCTTCGATGGAGAAGATATTGAAGATAATACAGAACAAAATAATGAAGCAATAGAAGAACAATTAATACAAGAAGAAATTAAACCTGCAATTAAGTTAGATTATACGTTAGAAACTCCAGAAGAGCGAAATGAATTAGTTAAAAAAATTATAGAGCAGACTCCTCCTGAACGATTAACTAATAAATATTTAGAAATTTTAAGCAATTACATTGTTTTTGCGATGGATAAAGAAGAGCGAAAACAGAAAAAAATTCTTACTGATAATAGAATGGTTACTGTTAATAAGCGGGAAACGAGCTTTGAGGGGCTTTCAGGTAAGCTTGAAAATGGAGAGGATGGGATATATAATATGATAGCTAATGATAAAAATATTATATTTACCCCTAAAATTTCTATTACTCCAGAAGATGTAGCTACAATTCCTGGATTAAAAGATTTACGTGATGCTATTACTGTTGTTGAAGCAGAATGTAAGGCAGCAACTGGTAAACGTAAGTATTTATTAAAGAAACAGTTGATAGAAATGCGTCAAGACCAGTATGTAATGAAAAATGCTTATCATCCTCCTATGTATTTTAGTCATGGAGTGAAGAGTTTTACAAGTGTTTCATTAAGTGAACATATTACAATAGATGAAAATGGCGTACCGCATAGTGATGGATTAGTGACCTTCTTCGATCCTAAACATATTTCTGCATTATTATGTAATTATTCTAAATTAAAAGAAGATGCTTGGGGTAAGTTTTGGACTGATTCTTACTATCTTATGGAAGATTTGGATGAATTAATTGAACGAACTTTAAAAGATGATTACCCTTATTATTATGATTTACTTATTTATAAAATTGACGGTAAACAAAATACTGAAATTCAAGAATTATTATACGAAAAGCATGGTATTAAATATTCAGTAGAATATTTATCTTCTTTATGGCGGAATAAAATTCCTAAATTGTTGGCGGAGCAGGCTCAAGAGGATTATTTAGTCTGGTACTATACCACTCAAGAGCATGGAAAATGGAAGCGTTGTTCTAAGTGTGGTCAAGTTAAATTAGCTCACAATAGATTTTTTTCAAAGAATAAAACAAGCAAGGACGGTTTTTATAGTATTTGTAAAGATTGCAGAAATCATAAAACAAAAGAAAAGAATTAAAAGGAGGTAATTTAATTGGCAGAAATTAAATATTGTCATTGTAGTAAGTGTAATAGAGATTTGAATGAAAATCAATTTTATACTTATAAAGATGGTAGAAAAACAGAAATGTGTAAAAAATGTTTAACTATGCACGTTGATCCATTTGATGAAACAACATATGTCTGGCTGTTAGAGAAGATGGATGTTCCCTTCGTACCAGTTGAATGGAATGCACTAAGAGATAAAGATTTTGCTAAAAATCCTAATACTGCTAATGGAACTGCTATTTTTGGTAAATATTTATCTAAAATGCGATTAAAACAGTTTAAAGATTTTGGTTATGCGGACTCAGAAGAAGCGCGGAAAATGAGTCAAAAGAATTTAAGAACTATACCTGTAGCTCCTGCGCCAATAGACCCAGAAATTGAAGCTAAATTAAAAGAAGATTTAGAAGAGGGCAAGATTTCTGAAGCACAATATAAAACGCTTGTTAGTACTGAAACTCAACACGCGGAAGCCCCGATATTCGGCGCTCCAGACCAGGTCGCCGCGTCTACATTTTATGATGAAAATAACTTTATGAAAGCAGAAGATTTACCAGATCCCGCAGCAGGATTAACAGAAGAAGATAAAATTTATCTTGCGATGAAGTGGGGTAGATTATATAAGCCTAATGAATGGGTTGAATTAGAGCGAAAATATAAAGAAATGACTGAATCTTTTGATATCCAAGAGTCTGATACGTCTGGTACATTAATTCTTATTTGTAAGACTTATCTTAAAATGAATCAGGCTATTGATTGCGGAGACATGGATGGTTTCCAGAAATTATCAAGAGTTTATGATTCTTTGCGCAAGTCCGCGAAATTCACAGCTGCTCAAAATAAAGATAAAGATAATAACTTCTTAACTTCTGTTGGTGAGTTGGTTAATTATTGCGAGAAAGAAGGCGGTGCAATTCCGCGTTATGAAATTACAGAACCTTATGATAGAGTAGATAAAATTATTGATGATTTAAAAGAATATAATAAGAGTTTGATTTATAGTGATACTACATTATCAAGCCAAATTGAAGAATATTTGAAGCAAAGAACAATTCTTGACCAAAAGAAAGCCGAACGTTTAGCTAATGGTGGCAAAGACGCTCCTATTACTAATGAAGATTATGAGCAGTATTTTGATCAGTTGAATGAAGATTTAGAAGCAGATCAGGAGGAATATAATGAGCAATGAAACAAATAATATGAGTTTGCAAGACTTGTTAAATCTTTCTGATGAACATGATAAAAAATTAGGATTATCAGAAGAAAGATTACAAGAGCAACTTCCTAATTTAAGACATTTAATAGCTTTTTTTAGAGAATATCCAGATATTTTTATAGATTTCTTAATTCAAAATGATCCAAATTGTACGTTTCATTTTTACTTTTATCAAAGAATATTTTTACGCATTGCTATGCGGCATCGCTATGTATATGCGACATTCCCTCGTGCGTATTCAAAATCATTCTTATCAATGTTAGTATTAATGATACGTTGTATTCTATATCCACATAGTGAATTATTTATTACTACTGGCGGAAAAGAGCAGGCTGCATCAATTACAATAGCGAAGATTGAGGAACTTTGTAGGCTCATTCCCGCACTTAATAATGAACTTAACTTAGAACGTGGCAAAACAAGAAAGACAAAAGATGATGTAGAATATGTATTTAAGAATGGTTCTAGAATTAATGTTTTAGCTGCAAAACAGTCTTCTCGTGGTCAACGTCGTACAGGCGGGTTGATGGAGGAATGTGTACTTATTGATGGAGATATTCTTAATGAAGTTATTATTCCTACAACAAACGTTGATAGATTATTGGCAGATGGAGAGCGTGTTCCCGATGAAACAGTAAATAAATCTCAAGTATATGTTACTACAGCAGGATGGAAAAATTCCTTCGCATATAAAAAGCTTGTTGAGCTTTTAATTCAATCAGTTTTAGACCCAGATGAAGTAATGATTATGGGTGGAACTTATGAAACTCCTGTTATTGAAGGATTATTAAATGAAGATTTCGTTGATAAATTAAAATTACAAGGTACATATAATGATGCTTCTTTTGATAGAGAGTATCGTAGTATTTGGTCTGGGGATGCGGAAAATGCATTTTTCTCTTCTGAAGTGTTTGATAAACATAGAGTTTTATTACAACCAGAATATGAATATAGTGGAAGAAGTGCTAAATCCGCATATTATGTTATTGGAGTTGACGTAGGTCGTTTCAAATGTACTACTGAAGCAAGTGTTATTAAAGTTACACCGCAACCGCAAGGAACACCGATTCAAAGTTTAGTTAATTTATATAGCTATGAAGCAGAAGATTTTGAAGAACAAGCTATAAATATTAAAAAACTTTATTATAAGTATAAAGCACGTCAAGTGGTGATTGATGCTAACGGTGTTGGTGCTGGTTTTGTTGATTTTATGACAAAAGCACAAATAGATCCAGAAACAAATGACATATTTCCGCCTTTTGGAGTGTCTGGTGGGACTTATGCGGAAGTTATGGATCAGTATAAGAAAGTAAATAAACAGCCTGATATAGAAGCGGATGCTATGTATTTAGTTAAAGCTAATGCGCCAATTAATACAGAAGCACATACTTATGTACAGACACAAATGAGTAGTGGTAAAATTAAGTTATTAATTGATGAAATGCAGGCTAAAAATAAATTAATGTCTACTAAAGTTGGACAGCAGATGGATTCAGATAAACGTGCAGAATATTTAAAACCATTTACTTTAACAACAATTTTAAAAGAACAAATGCTTAATTTAAAGGAAGAAAATGAAGGCGTTAATATTATTTTAAAACAAAATTCAAGGGGTATACCAAAAGATAAATTTTCAGCTTTTGAATATGGATTGTATTATGTGAAGAAGCAAGAAGAAGGTAGGCAGCGAAAACATGGTAGAGATTTATCTAAGATGATTTTATTTGGATAACTCATGGACAATTTTTGAAAAAGTACATAGTGCTTTTTTAAAGTAATTATGGCACAAAAGGAGGCAAATAATGAGAGCTTCAAGAGGCGAAATTAAAATAGAAGATATATTGAATGAAAATGGTTTGATATTTGAAGAAGAATATAGCTTTTCGGACCTGTTGAGCACAAATGGTCGTCCTTTGCGTTTTGATTTTGCAGTTTTTGATGATAATGGGGATATTGATTTTCTTATTGAATATCAAGGTATTCAACATTATGAAGCTAAGAGTAAGTTTGGTGGAATTTCTGGTTTGAGAAAACAACAGTATAATGATATGTGTAAGCGAGAATATTGTTTACGTCATAACATTAAATTGGTGTTAATTCCATATTGGGATGAGCCAAGAGTCAACTATGACTATATAATGCGGGCGGCAGGTTACTAGCGCCTTAACTCTAAGCAAAATTTGACAAAAACTGAATTTTATGATAAACTGAAATCAGAAAGGTTAGGTATAGTATTTTGATTAATAGACAAGCAGAAATCAAGAAAAAAGGTTTTAATATGGTTCGAGAAGAACAGCCTTCATTTTCGCCTAACACTGATTCTATACCAGTAGATTTTTCAAAAATAAAAGTTGGAAAACAAACATTAGAGGATGCTACTTTAAATTTAGGAGATTATCGTAGAATTGACCCTAGATTAGGAGATAAGCAAGCTGTATTAAGAGCAATCCGAAGTGGAGATCTTTTCAAAATGAGAGAAATCTCTAATTTCTTTTACAAGACTAGTGGTATTTATTCACGTTTATGCCGCTATATTGCTTATTTATATAAGTATGATTGGATGATTACTCCATTTGTGGTTTCTGATAAAGTTAAACCAGAGGTTGTTGTAGATACTTTTAATAAAGCATTAAAGTATTTTGATGATTTCCAAATTAAACGTTGGTTTGGTGAGGTTGCTTTAAAAGTTGTTCGTAATGGTTGTTATTATGGCTATATTGTAAGAAATGGCGACCAGATTTCTGTACAGGAGCTTCCGCCTAATTATTGTCGGTCTCGTTATGAGGGACCTGGAGGGCGGCCCGCGGTTGAATTTGATCTAAAATTCTTTGATGATACTTTTACAGATACAGTGCGAAGAATGAAAATTCTTAATTTATTTCCAGATGAATTTAAGAAAGCATATATTTTATATAAAGAAGGAAAATTACCAAAGGATTTTGTAGGTGATACAGCTGGTTGGTATCTTCTTGATATAGAAAATACAATTAAATTCAATCTTAATGGCGAAGACTTTCCTGCTTTTATCTCGGTTATTCCTGCAATTATCGACCTTGATGACGCGCAAGCCCTTGACCGCAAACGTATGCAACAGAAATTAGCCAGAATTATTATCCAGCAAATGCCAGTTGATAAAAATGGTGATTTGGTATTTGATGTAGATGAAGCTCAACAGTTGCATAATAATGCTGTACAAATGGTAGGTGGGGCTTTAGGTGTTAGTGTTTTGACTACTTTTGCTGATGTAGAAGTAGAAGATATGTCAGATAGTAATACTACCACATCAACAGATGAATTGGAGAAGGTAGAGCGTACTGTTTATAATGAAGCAGGCGTATCTCAAATGCAATTTAATACCGATGGTAATTTGGCTCTTGAAAAATCTATTGCAAATGACGAGGCATTAATGTTAAATCTTTTAGTACAATTTGAAGCCTTTTTAAATCAAGTTCTATTGAAAGATTTTAATAAAAATTCTAAGAAACTGTACTTTAGAGCGCAATTATTGCCGACTTCAATTTATAATTATCGAGACCTAGCAGATAAGTACAAGGCTCAGACTCAAATGGGATATTCTAAGATGTTACCTCAGATTGCTCTTGGTCAAAGTCAGAGTGTGATTCTTGCTAGTGCGGCTTTTGAAAATAATATATTAGATTTAGTTAATGTATTTATCCCACCTCTTATGAGTTCAACTATGAGCGCAGATGTGCTTGATAGAAATAAGAGTGGTTCTTCAACTTCTTCTGGAGATGGTGAAGTTGGTAGAGATGAAAAGCCTGATGATGAAAAAAGTGAAAAAACAATAGCTAATAGAGAGAGTATGAGTTGAGGAGGATAATGAAATGCCTAGAATGAGTGTGGCAACAATAGATAAGCCAGAATTTATTAATCTTCAACCTCTTGATATTAATCCACTTATGTCTAAATGTGAAATAAAAGTTCTTTATGTAGGAGAAAACCGCAATAGAAGTTTTATTTCAAAAGAAGTAGCTACAGAAATGGCGAAAACTTTGCGCGGGGCGCCGATTGTGGGTTACTACAAGGACGATAAAGAAGATTTTAGAGATCATGGTGATAAATTAACTATAGATTCAGATGGTTTTAAATTTGAGTCTTTAACAAAACCATATGGTTTTGTTGCACCAGACGCGGAGGTCTGGTTTCAGAAGTTCACAGATACTGATGATTTCGGTAATGAAATTGAACATGAATATTTAATGACAACAGGATATCTATGGACTGGTCAATATGAAGAGGCTAAACTTCCTCTTGAGGAGGGAAGACCGCAGTCTATGGAGCTTGATGAAAATTCTTTGGATGGTCATTGGGCAGAAAATTATAAATCAGGTCTTGAATTTTTTATAATCAATGACGCGATATTTTCAAAATTATGTATTTTAGGAGAAGATATTGAACCTTGCTTTGAAGGTGCTAATGTCACAGCTCCAGATGTAAGTACATCATTTGCTTTAAATGATGATTTTACAAGAAGTTTATATAGTATGATGCAACAATTAAAATTTGCATTAGAAGGAGGACAATCAATGAATGAAGAGAATAAAACTCCAGAAGTAGGAACTGAAGAGCAAGTTCAAGAAAATTTTTCAGCAGAACAGGACAAAACCGATGAAACTGCTATGAATAAAATTGAAAATCCTACAGAGGGAGAATCTCAAGGAGAATCTTCTTATGCAAACTCAGATGATGACGATAAAAAGAAAGAAGAAGATGAAGATAAGTCTTCTGAAGAACCTGAGAATGATGATAAAAATGACGATGATGAAGATAAGAAGAAAGATGAAAAATATTCTTTACTTCAACAGCAGTATGAAGAGCTTCAGAGTAAGTTTACTGCATTAGAAGCCGATTATCAGACTCTTGTTTCTTTTAAGAATGATGTAGAGAATGAAAAGAAAGATGAACTAATTAAGAGTTTCTACATGTTATCTGATGAAGATAAGAAAGATGTGGTTGAAAATAAATCTAAGTATACATTAGATGAAATTGAAGCTAAGCTGTCTATTGTTTATACAAAGAAACAGTTAGCTGCTCAGTCACTTCCAAGTGAAAATAGTAAACCTAATGTTACTATTTATACCTTAGGGGACCAGGATAATAACACTCCAGATTGGGTTAAAGCTGTCCGCGAGGTCCAAGAAACATTATAAGTCTATCAATATAGGAGGATATAAAGAATGGCTACAATTAGTAGAACAGGTTTCGCTCAGGTAGAACCTAACCATCTTTCAGGTATTGTAACAGGACAGATTTTAGCTCAATTACCTGTTGACACTGATGCGATGGGTACCATCATTGAGAATGGTAGATTTGCTAAGTACGATTATGCTAATGGTGCAGTAAATCTTTCTGGTGCTGGTGAGTGGATGCTTATTTATAATGAAGAAAAGCTTTATGATGAGAGAAAACAGCATCATAAGGATTTTGCTATGATCGCTAGTAACTATTCAGATGGAGAAATCGTTCCAAGATTAATCTCTACTGTTTTAGGCGATGTATTTACAACTAACGCTTTTGGCGGATGCGCTGAATCAGATAGTGCCACTGTAGATGGTATTGATCTTGAAGTTGGCGATTTGGTTTCTGTTGGTGAGGATGGATATTTGGAGAAAGTTGATGCTGCGGCAGGCGATGCGGCAGACGCAGACGATGCAGACGATGCTCCTATATTCCAGGTTGCTAAAGTTTATACTATGGCAGATAGTCAGCCAGGTGTAAAACTTATGAGAATTAAATAATTAGGAGGAAATAGAAATGGCATTAGATAGAAATAGCTTAATTGAATTGGCTAAAGCTAATGCTAAGGCTTCTTTAAATCCTTCTGCAACCTTTACTTTCGGAGATCAGAAGTTTTCTGCGGAAGCCTTAAATAAGACTTTTGTGAATGAATTGAATGAGTTAGGAAAAACTCCTCAAGCATTCCGTGAGAATCAGAATTTAATTTATACATTACTTGAAGTTGGTTTAACAGAAGTATTACCTGTTAAAGTTCTTCAAAATTATGGTCAGTTCGCTGATGTTAAAACTTACGCTCAGGGCGTGAAACCTATTTTCAAGGTAAATATTAGTGAAGCTTCTAAGAAACGTGCAAAACAGTTCGTGACTAAAGTTGGTCTTGCTGGTAGATATGAAACCTTCAAGCTAGATGGTTACACACTAGAAGTGCCAACAAGCGCATACGGCGGAGCTGCTCGTGTTGAGTGGGAAGAAATGCTTGATGGCAGATTCACACTTAATGATTATTATAATCTTGTTCTTGAAGGACTTGATGAAGCAGTTTATCGTGAAATCGCTAAATCTTTGAAAGCAGCTGTTGCTGATATCAAAGAAGTTAATAAGACAAGTCAGACTGCTTTTGATGAAGCTATTATGGATAAATTAATCCAGACAGCAGATGCTTATGGTAAATCTACTATTTACTGCACATTTGAATTTGCTGCAACAATGATTCCAGCAGATAGCGCTTCATGGTCTGATGGAATGAAAGAGCAGATTTGGAATAATGGATATTTCACAACTTATAAAGGACACAACGTAATCATCTTACCTCAGTCTTTCGAAGATGAGACTAATATGACTAAAGTTATTGATCCTTCTATTTGTTATATTATTCCTACTGGCGCTGAGAAGCCTGTTAAGGTTGCATTTGAGGGTCAGGCTCAGGTTAAGACATTTGAAAATAGAGACTGGTCAACAGAGATCCAGACATATCAGAAACTAGGTGTGGCAACATATCTTGTAAATCCTGGTATTTGTGTATATGAAAATACAAGTCTTACAACTTCAAATGCTTGGGATACCTCTGGCGAGTGTAATTAAGATAAATAAATAGGGGAGAATAAATCTTATTCTCCCCATTTAATTGGATAAGGAGATAAAAGGAGTTAAATTATGGATAAAAATACAATGATTAAAGTAACTAATAGAAGCGCACATTTGGTTGGATATAAAGTACCAGAATTGAGTGTAAATAGACAATTTTCAAGAAGAGAAACAAAAGAAATTTCTTTTGACGAACTTGAGAAGCTATCTTTCTTACCAGGCGGGAAGCGCATGCTCCGCGAATATCTGGTCGTAAAAGACCCTGAAGCTCTTGAAGCATTAGGTTTAAAAGTTGAACCTGAGTATTTCTATTCAAAAGACGATGTTATTAAGATTTTAAAAGAAGGCACATTGGACGAGTTCTTAGATTGTCTTGATTTTGCTCCAGATGGAGTATTAGATATGATTAAGGATTATGCAGTTTCATTACCTTTGGATAATATGTCTAAGAGAGATGCTATTCAGAAGAAACTTGGATTTAATGTAACAAAAGCTATTGAAATTAGAAATACCAAATTTGATGGCGGAGATGAGGTTAAAGAAGCTACTACACAGACAACTCGTAGAGCTGCAGCTCCAATCGTAGAGAGCGGAAGACGTACTGCCGCGCCTAAATATAAAGTTACTTCTATTCAAGAACAATAATATATTGGAGGTGTACTATGAATATTACTCTACATACACCTTTTTCCAGAGTTTATGATAGTTTTTTATCTAAAATTACAGACGATATGTATATGGAATTGACTGAACTTGATACATATAGAATATTAGAAGAATTATTAGTTACTGCTATTCACAAGTTTGAGTTCCCACGAGTTGACTTGACAGTATATGAAACTGAACTATTTGCAGATCAAGATGAATATACTGGTGTTGAAAGTGATGGAGAAACTGCCATTGCATATATTTATGATGAAGGTTTCTTTGCAGCTCTTTTAACAGAAGAAGAAATTAATATTCTTTCTACTTATATGATTGTAGAATGGTTTGGATATCAATTAGCTAGTGTTGAAAACACTAGAATGAAATATAGTGGAACTGATTTTAAATTTACATCCCAAGCTAACCATATGCAAAAACTGTTAGCTTTGAAAAAGGATTATGAAAGAGAAGGTTTCCACCTACAACGTCTTTATAAACGTAGAAAAGCTGATGCTAATGGTATTATGAGGTCTGCTTTTGGACAGATTATTGAACCAGTATCAACTTCTACAAGTTCTAGCACAAGTACGAAAAGTGCTAGTACATCTGCGGAAATTGCTAAGGTTGCCGCGAATTGCTTATCTAATACAGTTAAGACAATAGATTATGTAGATAATGCCTTAACTTGGGGCGATTTAGAGGAGGATACAACCGATGGTGATTAAATATTATGCAGATATAGATAATAAAGCGATTGCGTTTAATTTGAAAAGATTAACCAATCAGATATATAAATTATTGCCAACAAGAGAAGAAAATGTTGATTGGCAAAAACCTTTGGAAACTATTATTGAAGAGTTGGCGGGAATGGACTCATTGTTAGTCGACCAGCATGAGACTTTATTCTCTCTACTTTGTAAATTGGAAGGTTTATTAACTTTAACAGAAGAAGATGATTTTGCTTTGTTTAGAAGAACTATCTTTGAGTGTTTAAGCTTGATAAACAACTTAAAAAATTATGTCACTAACGACTTTAAATAATAGATTACAATATATGGGAGGCGGAAAGGCGGAGAGTCGATTCCAGTTAAACAAGTTAAGAACGCTTAAGAAGGCGCTTTTATACTCCTATCAAGCTGCGACCGCGGTTTTATCAGATGGAAGAGAATTTCGCTGTTTAATCAATGATGATAAGACAAGTGAAGATTATGATGATAAAATTTTATCTATCCCATATAAAGATATCTGCTTAAATGCTGAACAACTTGGGAAAACATGGCAAGGTGAAGAAGAAATTGGGATTCAACCTGGTGATGTTTTTGAATGGAAAGAGACAGGTACTCGTTGGTTGGTTTACCTTGAGTATTTAGAAGAAGATGCGTACTTTAGGGCGCAAATAAGAAGATGCGATGCAGAAGCAGAAATTAATGGAAATCATTACTGGTTATATTTACGTGGACCGACTGAAACTACTATACAGTGGAATCAAAAGGCAGGTATTGTATGGAATGATATTAACTACTCTTTAATTGGATATTTAACTAAAACAGATGAAGTGTTAGATTATTTTCATAGATTTAAAACTATTAAAATAGATGGAAATATGTGGGAAGTTAAAGTTGTTAATCCTTATTATGGAGATGGTATTGTTAAGATATGTTTAGGTGAATGGTTTAATAATGAGATGGAAGAAGCTCGTATCGTACCTGAATTACCAGAAGAACCTAATGAAGAAGAGGTTTATATTGAGGGGCAATTAAGGGTTCATCCTTACGATATTATTACTTATACAATACATAATGCTGCGGAAGGCGGACAGTGGGTTGTTAGTAACCAGAAGGCTAGATTCCTGGAGACTACAGACCTCGAAGCCCGCATAGAAATAGTAACTGGTAAAAGTGGACAATTTACTTTATCTTATCAAATAGATGATGAAGTCATTTATGAGATAGATGTTGTTATAGAGTCATTATAAAGAGATAAAAGGAGTGGCGATATGCCTACAAGAAATTTAGTTTTAACACATAAAATTAAATCATCTTTTCTCTCTTGTGAGAAAGATGCTGAGACAATTTTGAGAAAGCTATTTGTGGAAAGTCGCCCATACAGTGATGAACTAAAAAGACTTTTAGTTATTAATACGAAAGATTGTTTGGACGATAAAACAAATCCCGCTTACTTAGAAAAATTAAATTCAATGTCTGTTGCTAAACTTAGAGAGGATGGGTATATTAAGTTAGAACCCAAAATCAGATTACCAGAGCATGAAGAAATAAAAGCTTATATTATTCTGTCTTTTGATAATTTTACTCCAAATAGTACAAATCCACAATTCAGAGATTGTACAGTTAATTTTGATATTATTTGTCACACTGATTACTGGGATATAGGTAACTATAGGCTCAGACCGCTTAAAATAGCAGGTTATATTGATGGATTATTGGATAATATAAAATTATCAGGGATTGGAACATTTCAATTTGCAGGGTGCAGTCAGGTAATTTTAGATGAGAACCTTTCTGGTTATAGCCTATCCTATAGAGCAATTCATGGTAGTGATGATATAATTCCTGGGAGAGAGTAATGCTGAATGATTTACTCTTGTTATCGGGGAATGATATCCCGTTTCCGAAGGCAAGATTAACTATTCATCAACCTACTATTAAAGAAATTGCTTACATTGGAGAAGAAGCGTTCTTTATTGGATGCGAGTTATTAAATTTTTCTAAAGACTTATTAAGTAGCGAGGACAAAAGTAATTTAACTAATACAAGTAATTTTGACGTACTTATGTCAATAATGAGAGATAAAAAAACTTCCGCTATTCAAAAAAATAGAGTGTGTGCCATGATGGTGTTATCCCTTATTTTTCCTGACTATAGGATGACTATTGGTCAAGATAAAATTTCTTTTGTGAAAACTACTGAAGCAGGAGAACAAGAGGGAAGTTTAAATAAGGATACTTATGAAGAGTTCAAAGATATATTAGTTCAGATGTTCTGTTTGAAGAGAAACAAGAGCGATGCTCAAGATTATAACCCTCAGAATGAATATGCTAAGCGGCTTGCGGATAAGATGAAAGCAGGACGTGAAAAAGCAACAAAAGCTAAGGGTGAAATGCAAAAGATCTCAGTCTTTAGTAGGTATGTTTCTATTTTAGCGGTTGGACAGTATAAAACCATTAATGAAGTAATGCAATATACTGTTTATCAAATATTTGATGAATTTGAGCGTTATGAGTTAAAAGAAGATTTTGATACTTATTTACGCGCAAAGTTGGCGGGAGCCAAAGATTTAAAAGAGGCGGAGAACTGGATGAAGGAGATTCATACCTAGCTTCCGCGGAAACTTATGAACAAACTTTAAGGAGGATAATAGCATGAAGTTTGGTGTACGCGAGATTTGTAACGTTGTTTTTAAAGCCAAATCAGATGTTGTAATTGGAAAGAAAACTTTCAAGAAAAATCAGCCTGTTCTTTATATTGATACTGCAAAGACTTCAACTATGGAAGGTGCAGCTACAACCGTGTACGCACAAGGTGGTAGAGGTAATACAAGATTGATCGCTTGGGAAGGTGAGAAAACTTTAACATTTACTGTTGAAGATGCTTTACTTTCTCCTCTTGGATTTGCTATCCTATCTGGTGCAGGTTTATTTGGTCAGGCTACTGGATTAGATGAACTAGCTGTTGTTCACGTGCATACTACAACTACAACAACTATCAGTGAAGTTGATGGTGCTTTAGTGGTTGATTTAAGTGGTGCATTAAGTGACAGTGAAGCTGTAGATGCAACAGCTCCTATCTTTATCATGGAAGCTGAAGATGATGGTTCTTTAAGCGGAGATATGATTGGTGGCACATTTAGTGTTGATGCAAATGTAATCTCTGGACTTGAGTCTGGCTCAGCTGGTGATATGGTATTTGTAGATTACTACATTACTAAGACAGAAGAAGTTGTCGATGAAATGCAGATTGACGAAGAGCACTTCGCTGGTTACTACTATGTTGAAGCTGATACATTGTTCAGACGTCAGTCTGATGGTGTGGATATGCCTGCTATTCTTACATTCCCGAATATTAAGATTCGGTCTAACTTCACATTTACAATGACATCAACTGGTGATCCATCTACATTCACATTCACAATGGATGCATTCCCAGGATATACTATCTTTGATAAAACAAAGAAAGTGCTTTGCGTAATGCAGATTATCAACGCGGATGAGTCTATTAAGGCTGGAACTACTGTTATGGGACATCTTGATTCTGAGGAGGATTCTGATTCTGCCAATGACAGTAGAACAACTGATGCTGGAGACAGCGAGTAAAAATATAATAGGGAGGACTAATGTCCTCCCTTATTTTTATTTATGCAGGTGATGAATTATGAGTGCTTTTACTGAAAAATATGGGATTTCTATAGATAGTAGTACGTTAAATGAAGCGCAAAATTATTTAACTGAAGTCGCGGCGACCGGAGTTCAAAGCGCTGTTAAACCCACCTTAGAGCAACTTAAAGCGGCTGCCGCGTCTTATAAGAATGTGGTAGAAGTATTATCAGTACAAGTAACTAATTTTGAAAATATTCTAAAACGTCAAAAAGCATTAAGAAAAGCCAGTGCAAGTTATAATGAATTAGATGAATATATTGCAAATAGAACATATGTTTCTGATTTTTTGCAAAGTGGTATACCTCAAAGTTTATATCAAGCTACTTTTGATTTTCAGCAAATTGTTAATAATTTTTTAGGTCAAAAGGTACAAACTATATTTGTATATGAGAATGATGATGGCACTCCAGATTTATACGATATTAATGAAGAACAAATATTAAATTTTGACTATTCATCAAGAAATAAATTGGTAGCTCGTTATCAAGTAAATAATAGGAATTTTCAAAGTGCTTTAACTAAATTTACACAAGATAATGTAAACGAAGTTGGTATTAGTAATTTAAAGAATACATATAAAGAGTCTATGGCGCGTTTTAGAGCAAGTAAAGTAAAAAGAGTAATGTGGTTAAATCCAGAGAGTCCGCCTAAATGGAGAATTATGAAGGTTTCTGCGGCAGGTGATATTAATGAGGCTTATGCTGCTGTTGTATTAACTCGACAAGAAACTTTGTTCTTAAATAGCTATTTGGAAACTAATATTGATACTTTTATGATGAAGTTTGTACATTATGTAGATAATATTTCTGGTTTATTGCAAGGTGATGTTTCTGTTGGTAATACAGAGTATGCCATTAAGAGTGCCAATGCTTCTACTTTAAGTTTAGTACAGGTTATTAACTTAGCTAATATGATTATGCAAGAAGATTTTAATGAAGATAAATTAAAAGAATTAAAAGATTGGTATGCTTCAAAAGGTCGAATTCGTAATAAATTAGTTAATAGTTTAGGTAATACGGTAAGTAAAGATGTGCAAGAATTAATGAATGTTATAGAAAGTTGGGAAGGAGTTACTGTATCATCTTAAACTTGACAAAAGAGAAAAATTTTAGTATAATTAAATAAGAAATGAGATAAAAGGAGATAATAATATGGCTAAAGTGTCTTATGCTAATTTAAAGTTGAAAACAGATACTTCTGTTAATACTTTTGATTTTGAAGGACAAACTATTGAGGTTTTAAAATATCTTCCTGCGGAAGATAAATATGATTTAGTAATGATTACATTACAAAAAGCTAAAGAAGATGGGTTATATAATCCTTTGAAGTTGGATATATTTTTCCATTTGCATTTAGTTTATATGTATACTAACTTATCTTTTACGGATAAGCAAAGAGAAAATGAATTAAAGATTTATGATTGTTTAAAGAGCAATGGCTTTATTGATAAAATGCTCGAAATAATTGATGAAGATGAATATAATGAATTGATTAATTGGATTGATCAAATTGTTGAAGATACAATGAAATACAAGAATAGCGCGGCGGCCGTGCTTCAAAGCTTAATTATCGACCTCCCTGGCAACGCAGAGGCGGCTGCCCGCATTGTTGACAGCTTTGATCCTTCTCAGTACCAGGCTGTGGTAGATTTTGCCACTGCCGCAAATGGCGGGCGTCCTATAATGGGCACTAAGAAGAATCAAGAAATTTAAGCAAGGTCAAAAGTGATTAAATTGATTGCCTTTATTATCATAATATGATAGTAAAGGCGATTTTTTTATTTTGTCGGCAAAATAAATAGGAGGAAAAAGGATTTATGGCTAATAAAATTAATTTTCAAGTTGGCTATACTGTTGATAAGTCTGGATTAACAGAAATACAGAATGCTTTAAAGCAGGTTCAGCAAGAAGCAGCTTCTGCTAAGTTATCTGGAAATTTAACAACAGAATTAGAGCAAGCTAGTATTGAAGCTGAACGACTTGGAACAATTTTAAATGAAGCATGGAATAGTAAATTAAATCAATTAGATTTAACAAAACTAAATACTTCAATTACTAGTACCTATGGTTCTATGTCTCAATTAAAGACAATTATGGAATCTAGTGGTACTGCTGGAGCAGCTGCATATAATAAGATGGCTAGCTCTATTTTAAGTACGAATTTACAAATTAAGCAAAGTAATCAGCTTTTAAATAATATGGCTACAACTATGGGTAATACTATTAAGTGGGGTATTGCTTCTAGTGCCATGAACTCTTTTACTGGAGCGGTACAATCAGCGTGGTCATACGTTCAAAAGTTAGATACTTCTTTAAATGATATTAGAATTGTTACAGAAAAATCTGCTGAAGACATGGCATCTTTCGCGGAGTCCGCGAATGAAGCTGCTAAATCTTTAGGAGCAAGTACAACTGATTACACAAATGCTTCTTTGATTTACTATCAGCAAGGTTTGTCTGACGAAGAAGTCCAAGAAAGAGCGGAAGTTACTTTAAAGGCAGCCAATGTTACTGGACAAGCTGCATCAGAAGTATCTGAGCAATTAACTGCTGTATGGAATGGTTATGGTATCGCAACTGAAAATGCCGAACAAGCTGTAGATGTATTAGCTGCTGTTGCTGCGAGTACGGCATCTGATTTGGAAGAATTATCAACTGGTATGTCTAAGGTTGCTAGTGCAGCTTCTGCGATGGGTGTTGGTGAAGAACAATTAGCAGCACAGTTATCAACTATTATATCTGTAACACGTCAGGCTCCTGAATCTGTTGGTACTGCATTAAAAACTATTTATGCTCGTATGAGTGATATTGAGGCTGGTGTAGACGAAGAAGGTGCTACACTTGGTTCTTATACCGCGGAAATGGCTAATATGGGTATCAATGTACTTGATGCTACTGGTAGTCTTCGTGATATGGGTGAAGTTATTGAGGAAATTGGTACTAAATGGTCTGATTTCAGCAGAGAGCAACAAGTAGCTTTAGCTCAAACCATGGCAGGTACTCGTCAGTACAATAACTTAATTGCATTATTTGATAACTGGGATAATTATCTTGATGCTTTAGATGTAGCTAATAATGCTACTGGTACATTACAAGAGCAGCAAGATATTTACATGGAATCAACTGCGGCTCATTTACAAGAGTTACAAACTACCTTAGAAGAAACATATAGTACATTATTAGATACAGATGCTATTAATACTATTATTGATGGTGTTACTAATGTAGTAAGTGTATTTAATAATTTCTTATCTTCTCTTGGTGGCGGAATGTCTACTCTTGCAATGCTTGGAGTAATGGGCGCTAATGTTTTTAATAACCAAATTGGCGCGGCTATTGAAAAACAAATTACCAATAGTCAGATTTTAAAGCAAAATATGCAAGATTTATCTACTGTACAAGGAATGACAAATTTAGGTATGGCAGATACTGGTAGCGAAAGAATGAATGCTGCTTATAATGAGCAGGTTAATATACAAAAAGAACTTTTAAATTTAAGTAGTAAAATAGGAACTGAAGAATATAATAGATTAACAAATTTAAATTCAGAAATTACTACTTTATCTGTTATGTTAGCTAAATATCAAGATATAGGAGATTCTTCTATTGATGCTAGTATAGCCACTCAAAATTTACAAGATGCTAATACAGAATTAAAAAATCAACAGTTACTATATAATGAATTAAATGCGTCTAAAGAAAGATTATTAGAATATGATGAAAAATACTCTGCTACTCGTACTGATACAATTAATCAATTAAATGAAGAAGTGTCTTTAACAGAGTTTTTAAATACATTAAGTGATAATGCTTATCTCACAGAAGAACAAAAAGAAGCTATTAGAGAAGCTGAATGGAATTTAAGTAATTCCCAAATCCCATTTGAAGAGAGCTTAGATACTATTTTAGAAGGACAAGCGACAGCTCTAAAAAATGCTAATCTTCAAAGAGAAATTGCGCAACAGATAGTAAAAGAAATTGCTGAATGGGATGGGGCAGATTTAAATGTCTTAGCTTCAAGAATTCAAACCTTAAAAACTCAGTTGCAGAGTGGTGGAATAGATGAAAATGGTAATTTCTTATCTGGAATTGATCAGCACACTCAACAACAGGCTATTTCATCTACAATCCAAGGTTTAACTTCTATAACGATAGGTATTAATGCAGTAACTAATGCAGTTAAAGTTTTAAATAATGATAATTTATCTTCATGGGAAAAATTTTCACAGATAGCTTCTAATTTATTATTTACAGCTCCAATGCTTATTAGGAATTTTTCATCTATTACAAGTTTGATGCCTAATTTAGCCGTAGCTATTGGGGCGGTTGGAGCAACAACAGAGACTAGCTTTTTAGGGGCAACTGCGGCAGTTTTAACTTTTGAAACAGCTTTAGGTCCAATTTGGGCAATTATTCTTGCGGTAAGCGCAGCCATTGCGGCAACCGTAGTTGTTGTTAAAGCATGTGTAAATGCTTATAATGCTCAAGCTAATGCTGCGAAAGAAGCGGCTGAATCAGCAGAAGAACTTGCAGATGCTAATGAAAAATTAGCTGATACTTATGATAATCTTCAATCTGTTATTGACACATATGATTCTGCTAAGGAGCAATTAGATGAATGTACTAAGGGTACAGAAGAATGGCAAGAGGCTTTAGAAGAAACTACTACTGCGGCAGTAGATCTTTTAAACACTATTTCTGAACTTGATGGTATTGATTTATCTAAATTAGTTGCTGAATATGGTGATTTATATGACCGTTCAACAGGAACATTTAATGAAGATATATTAGATGCGATTGAAGAACAATATAGCCAGCTTGTAGGCGCTAGTGACCTAGCTTCCGCGCAGGCTAATTATAATTCAAGTAATCTTTCAGCTAGATCAGATTTATTAGATAGTGTTAGAAGCGATGTTAGAGGAGCAACATATGACAGTGCTACTGGTGAACAATATGGCTTAAATGCTACTCAAGTTCAAAATAAGATTATTGAAAATATTGATGAGTTAACTAACTTGTCTAATGATGAATTAAAAGAAAAATTAGATGAATTAGGTTTTGCTGACCAGGTTAAAGATATTGAAAGCTTAAATAAAGCTATTAATGATTATGCCACAGCTACAGAAAATGCCACTATTACTCTTGAAGCAATCGCAGATGTTAAAGTCGCAGAAGTTCTTGGCGATGATTATAGTGATGAAGTTCAGCAATTAGTTTCTAATCAATTAACTGCACGAACTAGCGAATTAGCAGATGAATATGTTGATACTTGGGCAGGTGAAATGTCTAAAACTAGTGGTGGAAATAATGAAACTTATAAAGCCATTGTACAACAACTACAAGACCTTGGATATGATTATAGCGCAGTATCTGGACAGAAAGCTGTTAAAGGAACTGATAGTAATAGAACATTTACTTTTGAGGATTCTGAAGGTAATGAAGTTGAATTAACTGATGAAGCTGTTGCTACTATGATTGCTGCGGCAGATGCATTAAGTGAAGTTGAAATTAGTGCGGATGCGGTTGCTGTTTCTCTAAGTAACTTAGAGCATAATACAGCTGAAGGTGTATCAAGTGGTATTGAGAGTTATATAACATCTGGTAATTTTGAGTCTATGACTCGGAGTGAGTTAGAGACTTTATTGGCGGAAGTTGGAGTAGAAGAGGCTAGTGAACTCACTGCAGAGGCGATGAGTGCTTATCTACAAGATGCAATGGGCTTAACTGAAGAAGAATTAGCTCAGTTGTTTGGTGGAGAAGATTTTGCTGATGATATGGTGGATGCTGTTAATAACTATGAGACAGCATTAGACTCTTATACGGAAGGTTTATTAAATTCTACTCAAGAAGCATTTAATAACTTGGATATTTCTGATGATGTATCAGTTGCTTCTGGTAAATATATTGCAGATGCTTTACAAGGTGCTATTATTTATGGTACGGAAGATACATTAACTACATTAGAAGATACTTTTAGTCAGATTGGCACAGATGAACTTGATGATTTTGCTAGTGCTATTCAAGATATTGATGATTGGAGTAGTATTACTACTGATGATTTAATTGATATTTTGGATGATGCTGATGTATCAATAGATTTAACTGAAGATGAGTTGCAAGCATTTATTGATGCTATGGAGAAGACTGCGGAAGCTACTCAAAGTACGACAGCAGCGCTTCAAGAAATATATGCTTCTATTCATGATATTATTGATGGTTTAGAGACTGGCGATACAATCTCTGCGGATGATTATTCAACTCTAGCTGGTGAAGTGGGAGACGCGGCTGATGAGTACTTCACTATGATGCTTGATGGAACTTACAAGCTAACTGGGGATGCAGAAGATTTTTATGAGTTAGTACAATCTCAGCAAATTAGTAATTTTTCTGATAATATAGCAGAATTACAAGAGAAAATTGCACAACAGCAGAAAGTACAAGATTATGATTATGAATCATTATCAGAAACTCAAAATTATCAAAATGACGCAGGGGAAAATAAGTATAGTGGTTCAGAAGTTGAAAAGCAAATTGAATTATTAGAAGCTTTAAATGCGGTAGATGCAGAAAAAATTGCAGAGTGGCGCGATGACTTAGAAGATGGTCATACTTCAGTTGAAATGTTGCAAGAAATTGCAGATGAAGTTGCTGCAAATGAAGAAGCTTTTAAAAATTTAGATGACGCAATCGAAACTAATAAAGAATCTATTCTAGGTATTGAGCTCGCTATAGCGGAGTCCGCGGATAGTTATGAACAATTAAAAGAATATTTAGATGAAGGTACTATTAGTGTAGAAGCATTTAATAAGGTTTATGATGAGCTATGGAATGCGGAGCGTGAAAGTGATTTAGACTCAGATGAAATTGATGAGTATGCAGATCATTTGCAGGAAATAGCAGATGAGTCAGATGATTTAGCTGATACCTTAGCAGACGATGAGGATGCCGCAGAAGATTTAGCTATTCAGATCATGAATATGAATGATGCTATTGATGACTTAGCTGATAATTGGGAAGATTGGTCAGATATTCTTTCTAAGAGTAGCAAAGATAGTCAGGAATATGCAGAAACTATTAATGATGTTACTGATACAATGTCTAAATTATTAGATATTGATAATGAATTTATTAGTAGCGATTTTATTACTAGTCATATGAATGATATAGCTTTAGCCGCGAAAGGCGATGCTGATGCTATTGATAGATTAAGAGCAGCTGCTTATGAAGATATTTTAGTTCAATTAGACTTAGATGATAGCCAGCTATATGAGGGTATGCAATATACCTTATCAGATATTCAAGCTTGGTTGGATCAAAATCTTCTACAAGTTGGTTCTACTATTGAAGTAGATACTGAGGGCGAAAATGCTTTTATTGATTCATTGAATGCTTTAATTGATGCGGCAGGATATACTTCAGATCAAGTGCAAGCTATGATGGCGGCAATGGGCTATGATGTAAAATTTGTCCCTGGTGAAGAGACTGTAACATCTACATATCCATTAACAACAACTTATCATACTAGAACTCAACAACAAGATACTGATGGTGATGGTAACATTGATAGCTGGGTAGATCAAGAGTATAGTACAACAGAATATGTTGATGCTGATACTGTATCTGCCTCTGTCGGTACGGAAGTGTCTACTGAAGGCGGAGAATCTGGCGGTGGTTCAGTTAGTTCTTCTTCTGGAACATCTACTTCTGCCCATGTAAGTAAAATTACAAAGAAAGCAACTGGTTCTTCTAATAATTATAGTAGTAAAAACAGTGGCGGAAGCTCACCTGGTAGTAGCAGTAGTTCTGGGTCAGGAAGTGGTTCTGAAGATGAACCTGATGTAATGGATTATCTTGAGGATGAAATTGATCTTTACCATGATATTAACTTGGAATTAGAAGAAATTTCTACAAATCTATCAAGATTACAGAAACAGGAAAGTAAACTAACAGGACAAGCATTACTTGATAATTTAAATGACCAGTTGGCAACATTAAATGACCAGATTGATGCTACTAATGAGAAGATTAGTATCGCAGAGGGCGAGGCCGCTAGCTTACGAGCGGAGCTGTCCGCGCAGGGTGTAACATTTGACTCAGATGGTTATATTACTAACTATGCTTCTATTGTTGAAAGTAAACTTGCTTATGTAAATAGCTGTATAGATACCTATAACGCGATGTCTGCGGAAGAGCAGGAAGCTTATAAAGATACATTAGAGGATATTAAAGATGATTATCAAGATTTTATTGATGCTATATCAGATTATGATACTTTAATATCTGAAACTATTCCAGGACTTGAGGATGATATTCAAGATGCTATTGATGAACAAATTGAAATTCAAATTACCAAATTTACCATGGAAGTTGAAATCAGACTTGACATGGAAGAAGCGGAAAAGGATTGGAATGAGTTCTATAGAAAAGTTATCCTTGGTTTAGATGATGATGATATCTTAGGTAATGCTACGCAAGATCTTGCAGATATTCTTAGTTACTTTAATACAACAGCAAGTGATATTACAGACTTGTCTTCTGATAATCTAAGTGACTGGGCAGATAAAATCGCGGAAGCCATCTCGAATGGCGGGACTGGTAGCATACAGGCTCTTACGGACCAGGTTAATGATACTTTAGACCAGCTCGCGCAAATAGATGCAACTGGATGGGCAGATGTATATGGCGATAATCAAGCACAAGCATTAGAAGATTTACAAACATATTATACTGAATTAATGGAACAGTTGGAAGATGTGCAAGATTTAATAGATGATATTGAAGAGTCTTACTTGGATATGATTGATGAAGCTGTTGAGGCTTTTGATGAACAAGTAGAGCAATATGAATATATTAATGATTTGCTGAACCATGATGTTGAATTAATCAGTTTATTGTATGGTGATGATGCTTACGCGGAAATGGCTAACTATTATGCTCAGATTGAAGCTAATAATAATCAAGAGTTAGATTTCTTAAAACAACGTGTTGCTTACGCATATGAAATGATGCAGGCAGAGACTGATGAAGAAGCTCGACAGGCTTGGCAAGAAGAATGGGAAGATGCGTTATCTAAATTAAATGATAAAGTTGAAGATGCTGTTAAAAATATTATTGATCAGTATAGTAATACTATTAATCAAATCATTGATGAGTTAAATGATGCGATTACTGATGGATTAGGTCTTGATTATATAAGTGAAGAATGGGATCTTATTAATAAAAAGGCGGATATTTATCTTGATGAAATCAATTCAATGTATGCTATTGAAGAAATTCAACAGAAATATTTAGATGCTATAAATGATACTGATAGTATTTCAGCACAACAGAAACTGAATGATTTGATGGAAGAGCAAGTGGCTTATCTACAAGAGAAAGAAAACTTAACTGAATATGATGTAGAAAGAGCGGAAAAACTGTATGAGATTACTTTAGCGCAGATTGCACTGGAAGAGGCTCAACAGAATAAATCTACAATGAGGTTAAGACGTGACTCTCAAGGTAACTATACCTATGAATATGTTGCAGATGATAACGCAGTCGCGGACGCCCAACAAGAGTTGCTAGCATTACAGAATGAATTGTATAATTTTGATAAAGAAGAATATCAGAATAATCTGGATGAGTTATATTCAGTTTATAAAGAATATCAACAGAAAATATTAGAATTATATGAGGATCAAACATTAAGTGCAGAAGAGCGTGAAGAGAAAATTGCATTATATACTGAATATTATGGAGATATTATTAATTCTTTAGTTGAAGAAAATGCAGTTATTAGAGAGAACTTAATGGATTCTGCTTTCACTGAATTGGCTGCTTTGTATGATGTCGATGTTGAAAACTTTAAGAACATGAGTGCGGAAGAGCAGGATGAATTGATGAATAGTCTTGTTCCTCAATGGGATTCTGGTGTTCAACATATGGCGGATACCTTTGCTGCGGAAGGCGGACTGGTTCCAACTTGTCAAGAAGCCCTTGATGCTTTAAATGAAGCTACTAATGATTATCAGACTTCATTGGATGAACTTGAAGCCGCGGCGGGCATTGACTTAACATCGATTGCGGACGGGTATGATTATGCTACGAGCGCCGCGCAAGATTTGTTAGCTTCTAATGATGAATTAATTGCTAAATATGCAGAAGAAGTAAGTGCAATTCAGACTGTAATTAGCCAGTTACAGACTTTGGTATCACAGTATCAAGCTGCACAGGCTGCTGCTGAAGCGGCGACCGCGGCTGCGTACGCATATTGGCAAGCCACTCAAAGCATGAATGCGGATGCCGCAGCAAGCGATTCAGGTAGCGGTTCATCATCTTATAGATCATCAGGTAGTTCTTCAAGTGGAAGTAGTAGCGGAAGTTCGTCTGGTAGTAGCAGTGGGTCTGGTTCAAGTGGTTCATCTACACAAGGTAATGGAACACTAGAAGTCGGCGACACCGCGACTTATACTGGTGGATTATATTACTATGATAGCTATGGTACAAATCCTTCTGGTAGCCGTGGCGCAGGTGGTACTGTTACTGTTACTTCTGTTAAGACTGATGGTAGACCTTATCCTATCCATGTAACTTCAAGTAATTCTGCTTATGGTTGGTTAAAAGCTAGTCAGTTAAGCGGATATGATACTGGTGGTTATACTGGTGATTGGGAAGGCAACGGTGCTTTAGCAGTATTACATCAAAAGGAATTAGTGCTTAATAGTTCAGATACAGAGAATATCTTAGCCGCGGTTAACATGGTACGTGATATTTCAAGCTTGTTAGCTAACTTAGATACTTCTGCTTTTGATAAGATGTTTAGTTATATGAGCAGCTTAAGCGGTAGTGTTGGTAGTTATGAGCGTGGAAATGATATTCTTGAACAAGATGTTCATATTGAGGCTACATTCCCGAATGTAACCAATTCTAATGAGATTGAAGAGGCATTCAATAACTTAGTGAACGTAGCTAGTATGTATGCAAATCGAAAAGTCAGATAGATGCCATGTTGGTTAATTTTATTAAAAGTGCGGGTAGACATCCTGTTACTGGAGAAAAATTACATTGGGAATATGTAGATAAAGAATAATTTTCATCGAAATACTAGGTAACTATAAATGTAAGAGGGTGTTTTATCCACCCTCTTTTTTATTGGGTAATATTCTTTAAAGAACTTGACAAAAAAATAATATTATGTTAGAATAAAAGAGACAAAAGGAGAGAAACATATGACAAGTATCGAACAAAGTATCTGCGAAGCTATCAGTACGATTGTTGATAAGTCTATCTCTGAAGCAGGATACGACAAGACTATTCAAGGTAAAATAGCTGGCACTGTAGACTCTACAATCGGTAGCTACCGCGTGTCATATCAAGATAGTACATTTTTAGCTTATTCAACAAGCACTGATGTTACTTATACAACAGGTTCAACAGTATATGTACTTATTCCTTCGGGTGATTTTAGTAATGATAAAACTATCTTAGGAACAGTAAAGAAACTTGGTATTAACTATGTTTCTACTGCCGAAGGTCAAGAAGCATATGATATTAATGGAGTGAGTGTTGTCACTTCAACTGATACTTTTGAATTAAGTTCTTATGGCGGAACTCAAGCTAAGGTACTATATTCAAAAGATAGTACAAGTAATTTAGTTTCAATAGATACAACAGCTATTGAACAATATATTAAAACAACAGAAAGTTTAATATGCGGGATGACTGTTAAGACTTCTATTCCAACAGAAAATCAATATAGAGGTAACTATGGTATTATTTTTGCTCTTGATTTTGCAGATAATGCTACTGGAGAAACAGTCACAAGATATTATACTGTCGATGTTGATAAAATGACAGGTAATCCATATAAGTTAATTAGTGCAACTGAACAATATGGAATATTTGACATTGATTATGAAAATTTTATAGAGATAAATTATATAAGTTTATTCTGTACAGACTTCCCCAATGAGAGTGATGACCCAGAGGCGGATATTTTTATTAGCGATATTATTATGTGCGCGGCAACCGCTTTAAGTAGCGAAGACCTGAGTAATTACAGTCTAACATTCTCAACTCCTCAAGGAACGTACTTCACTTCAAGTAACGCCAGCACGGACACTTTGACGCTAGTAGCCCAAGTCCGCGTTAAAGGAAAAGTGATTGATAATGACTCTCAAGAATTACCTTACTATTGGTTTACTGAACACGCAGGAGTTAATTCTACGAGTTTATATTATAATAAGTATGGTGGACAAGGTTGGAAGTGTTTAAATGATTATACAGTAATTAACTCTGAAAATAATGTAGTTGAATGGGTTGCGGGAAGCTATAAATGGACAGTTAAGAAGAGTGATGTAGCAGCCGCATCTGTAACTTATAAGTGTGCTGTTGTTTATGATGGTACAGTTATAACAAAAACTATTACTGTTAAAAATTTAGGTTCAAATTATGAAATAACTATTGGTTCTGATAGTGGAACTCAATTTTATTTTGATATTGGTAATCCTACCTTAACTTGCTATGTGAACGGAGAGGAAAATAGTAATTATACTTATTCATGGGCGGAAACCACTTATGACGGAACCTATTCCGCTTTGAGCGAGACTACCGCGCTAAATGAAGATTATAATGAATTATATAGTAATTATACTTCTTTAGTAGCTGCTATTGAAAATGGTACAAAATTAGCTGCGGCAAATGCGACTACTTTGGCAAGCTATGAAGATACGTTACTTGAGTATGAAAGTGTACAACGAGTTGAAGGTAATAAAATTCATAAATTACAAGTAAGTAGTATTACAACATGGAGTACGTACACTTGCACAGTTTATTATGGAACTTTATATTTAGGAACTGCTTCTATTGTTATTTTAAATTCATTAGAAACAGAAGGAACCTATAGCTTAATTATTAATCATGGTTCTCATTTATATAAATATAATGAAGCAGGAGTAAGTCCAGCAAGTAGTGCGGTTGATGACCCTATTGATATAGAAGCATTAACATTTACTATTTATAATAATTTAGGTGAAGCTATTAGTGATGAAGTAGCTAGTCATTGTAGTATTCAATGGATAGTTCCTACTACTGATACTTTAATTACAGTTCCAAGCGCATATACTCCAACAGAAAAAGGAGATACTACAAATACTTATAGTAATATTACTTCTTTTAGTTATGGTATTGCAAGTAGATATGATATTACTAAAAGAAATAATGATATTACTTTATTAGTAGATTATCAAGGGTTGTCTTTAAGTGCGGTTACCGACCTTACATTCGTCAAAGAAGGAGAGTCAGGAACAAATGGAACTGAGTATACATGTCGTATAGTTCCGAATATTGCGTCAGGAACGGCGCCCGCGTATCCAATTATTACTCAATTAAGTGGCGGAAGTTGGTCTTTAAATTATACAACTAAAAATAGTAATGTTTGGTTTAAAGTACAATTATGGCATAGCGAAACAAAAGTATTTGAAAGTGCAACATCTGGTACTTCTGATGAAGGTATTACTGCTACTGTAACTTGGAGTATATTAAGAAATAGATATACTTCTTCTGTATATGATACTACAAGTTTGAGCGTGATCAGTAGTAGTGCAGGTACTTTTACTTATAGTGGTTATAGTTCTACACATCCTGCTAATATTGTGAAGGTTACTGTAAGCTATGATGGTTACGAGTATTATGCTACTATTCCTGTTATTACTGTTAAGTTAAGTAATGATAATTATAGAGCTGTATTAAAAGAAGGTACTGGTTTCCAGTATGCTACTTATACATCTGATGGTGAGAGTCCTAAGTATGATAACGCTCATCCGTTTGAAGTTACTGTTACTCGTTATGTTAATTCCTATTGGGAGGATGTAAGTACATTAACTAGCAGTAGCTATATTATGACTTATACATGGGGTTACTTAGGTAGAGTGTATGAGAGTAGTTGGGTTGTTGGTAGTTATCTGGCGGATGGGCTAGATGACGACTTAGAACGAAACCAATGGTCAGTTAAACCTGCTAGTGAATTTGATGGACAATGTGTAACTAATGCTGTTGAGTGTGTTATTAAAAGGGCGGGAACCGAGGTTGCTCGCATCCATATGCCAGTCCATTTACTGCTTAATAAGTATGGTCTATCATACCTTAATAGCTGGGATGGTAATAGCGTAACCATTGATGAAGAGGGCGGATATATTCTTGCCCCACAGGTTGGTGCAGGTATTAAAAATTCTGATAATAGTTTTACTGGAGTTGTTATTGGTGCGGTTAAAGAGTCAGGTTCTTCTACTACGGAGGTCGGTCTATTCGGCTATGCAGCGGGTGTCCGCAGTATTTTCTTAGATGCGGATAGCGGTAAAGCGGAATTTGGCGCAGCTGGTAAAGGTCAAATTGTTATTGATCCAAGCAATAATAAAGCCCAGTTATATTCTGGTAATTATAGCACTTCCGCAGGCACAGGTATGTTAATTGATTTAACAACGCCTGAAATTAAATTTGGTAGCGGAAACTTTTCAGTAACCGCAGATGGTTATTTGACTGCTAAGGGCGGCGGTTCAATAGCAGGTTTTAATATTGATGATGATTCTCTTTATACTGGAACTAAAAATAGTTCAAGTAATGTACAAATTTCATCTGCAAACTTTACTAGAACGGTTAATGGAACATCTGATTCTACAATGCGCATGGCATTTAGCAATAACTTTGGCGTTAATAGTTCTGGTAAAATGTATGCGGCAAGTGGTATTATTGGAAGCGGTTCTAATAAAATTACTTTAGGTAAAAGTAGCGGAGATGATTCTTATAGTGCTATTTATAGTGGAAGTAAGAGTTCATTTGATGCAAATGCCACAGGATTTTATATTGGTACGGATGGAATTGCTCTTGGTTATTATAGCAGTGGACATTCAAGATTTCAGGTAACGAATGCAGGACAAATGATTGCTACAACTGGATATATTGGAAATGGGTCAAGTG
>Ga0192242_10186_pt1 | contig 29971 bp, 28 predicted proteins | sample Koala_Koa27_J3_FD_131235 | JGI IMG/M metagenome (GOLD analysis project Ga0192242, IMG submission 131235) | Enriched cells from koala feces incubated with labeled cellulose particles, San Francisco Zoo, California, United States - Koala_Koa2-7_J3 ...
TCATACGGGTGGCACGGGAGAATGCCAGGCGCGCCGGGGTGGACAGCCTGATTCATTTTCAGCAGAGGCCGGTGTCCGGACTGAATCATCCGAAGAAATACGGCTTTGTGATTACAAATCCGCCTTATGGAGAGCGTCTGGAGGAGAAAGAAGCGTTGCCGGCATTATACCGGGAGATCGGACAGGCATTTGAACGGCTGGATTGCTGGTCAGAATATCTGATTTCTTCCTATGAAGATACAGAACGCTGTATCGGTAAAAAAGCGGACAAAAAGCGTAAGATATATAATGGAATGCTTCGGACGACGCTGTATCAGTATCTCGGACCGAAGCCGCCGAAGTCCGGTATGAGAACCGTGTGATACAACTGCGGAGGAATGCAGATGAAGAAAAGAATCATTTTTGCAACGAATAATAAAAATAAAATGACAGAGATCCGTCAGATTCTGGATGACCCTGACTGGGAGATTCTGTCTATGAGGGAAGCGGGGATCGAACTGGATATTGAGGAGAACGGCACGACATTTGAGGAGAATGCTCTGATCAAGGCGCAGGCAGTCTCCGCATATTGTGATGAGATTGTGCTGGCAGATGATTCCGGACTGGAGATTGATTACCTGAACCGGGAGCCGGGCGTTTACTCTGCCCGTTACGGCGGGAGAGATACTTCCTATGAGATCAAGAATCAGATGCTGCTGGACCGCCTGCAGGGAGTTCCGCGGGAGAGGAGAACCGCGCGTTTTGTCTGTGCGATCGCGGCAGTGGTACCTGGACGGGATCCAATGGTGGTGCGCGGGACGATTGAGGGATATATCGGTGAGAAGCCGGCGGGAGAGAACGGCTTCGGCTATGATCCGATTTTTTATGTGGAAGATCTGAACTGTTCTACGGCGGAGCTTTCTCCTGAAGAGAAAAACGCGCGAAGCCACAGGGGAAATGCGCTTCGAATGATTCGAAAAAAGCTGGAGGCGATATAAATAAAACAGCAAACGTATCATCATCGATAGTTTTATTGCTTTTTGATATTCATTAAAAGGGGGAATTTTATGCTGGAACAAATTGATCTGACGAAATCTATGTCGAAGGAGGATTATCGGACACGTATGGATGCTCTGGAACCGGAGCTTTCCCGATTGCAGCGCGAATGTAAGGCGCAGCATATCCCGGTGATCATTCTTTTTGAGGGATTCGGAGCGGCCGGCAAGGGATATCAGATCAGCCGCCTGATTCGTGCGCTGGATCCTCGCGGATTCTATGTATATTCTATTGGCCCGGAGTCGACGGAGGAGATGATGCATCCGTTTCTCTGGCGTTTCTGGACAAAGCTTCCGTCGACGACACAGATGGCTATTTTTGACCGCAGCTGGTACCGCAAGGTTCTGATTGATCGTTTTGACGGCGTTATCAGGGAATCACGTCTTCTTTCCTATTATAATGAAATTAATGCTTTTGAACGGCAGCTTGCCGCGGACGGGACTGTGATCATAAAGCTGTTTCTCTGTATTGATAAAAAAGAACAAAAGAAGAGATTTAAAAGACTGACGGATCTTCAGTCCAGCGCATGGCGGGTTTCTGAGGAGGATCTGCAGCGCAATAAAGAATTTGATCGTTACAAAGTGATGAATGACGAGATGCTGGAGCATACAGATAAATCCTATGCGCCCTGGACGATCATTGAGTCCATGGATCGCTCATTTGCCACTGTCAAGATTTATACGGCGGTGATTGAGGCGTTAAAAACAGCGCTTCGCCGGCAGCGGGAAGGCGCTGCGGCAGATACGGTGGTGTCTGTTGTACCGACCCCGGCATCGGAATACAGCGATGAGGTTTTGCGGACATCCAGTCTGAAAAAAGCAGATTTAAGTCTGTCGCTTGGGCGTGAGGAATATCGTCAGGAACTGAAACGCCTGCAGAATCGGATTGCGGATCTGCATGGCGAAATCTATCGCAGACGGATTCCCGTGATCCTCGGTTTTGAGGGATGGGATGCCGGCGGGAAGGGCGGCGCCATCAAACGTCTGACGGAAAAAATGGATCCCCGCGGTTATCGTGTTCATCCGACTGCATCTCCGAATGATCTGGAAAAAGTTCATCATTATCTCTGGCGATTCTGGAAGAATGTTCCTAAGGATGGTCATATCGCTATTTTTGACCGGACCTGGTACGGACGGGTTATGGTGGAGCGCATTGAGGGCTTCTGCACCAGAGAGGAGTGGCAGCGCGCCTACTCTGAGATTAATGAAATGGAGAAACAATTTGTCGAACATGGCGCTATCGTTCTGAAATTCTGGATGCAGATCGACAAGGATGAACAGGAGAGACGTTTTAAAGAGCGTATGGAGAATCCGGAAAAGCAGTGGAAGATTACGGATGAGGACTGGCGGAATCGTGAAAAGTGGGATGCGTATGAGCAGGCGGTTGATGAGATGCTTGTCCGTACATCTACGATGGCCGCACCCTGGATTATTGTAGAGGGAAATAATAAGTATTACGCCAGGATCAAGGTGCTTCGAACCGTCGTGGATGCCATGGAAGAACGGCTGAACCGCAGCAGATAAAACAATATGATGATACCAGGGTTATAAGGTCATGAATCGGATCAAAGCAGATCTGTTCATGGCCTTTTGATATGATTTGATATGAATATCGCCGATCATCCGATACAGATGTTTTTTTCTGCGTCATCATGGATCAATCCGACTTTTCTTGCGGCAATTTCCAGCCTTGTGATTACGGCGAGAACAATGACTGCCGCGACACAGACCTGAATCAGATTGCCGGGGATCGAATTCAGCGCCACCACCGCACTATGGTAAATAATGATATCTGCAATAAAATAGCCGACGATCTTGATCGCGCAGGCCAGAACAATCGCCAGCGTATACCAGCGGAAGCTGCGGTGTCGTTCAGCAATCAAACCGACTACAAACCCCATCAGACCGACCGTGATGAAGGTGCAGGGCGCCCAGATTGTCCAGCCGGATAACAGGTCGAACAGTCCCATTCCGATCCCGCCTGCCAGGAAGCCGGTTTTTTTCCCAAACAGAATGGCTCCGATAAAGAGCGGAATATTGCCGAGATGGATCAGACCGCCGTTGGCCGCAATCGGAAGCCGGATATTTACCATGGCGGTAAATACATAAGTCAGAGCGATAAAGATAGCCGTGATGGTGAGCGATTTTACCGTTGCCTGCCGACCGGTTGTCTTTGCGGAGGATGTTTTTGTTGTCTTTTTCATGTTCAATCTCCTTTTATAGTTCTGTAAAAGGACGCGTCTTTCTATGAGAGACATATTATCTCATTATTGGCTTTATTCATATATCCAGTTTTGGCGTTTTTTAACAGGCCAGATGAGAAGTGTAGATGAAATTCGTTTATGATTGGATTTGAGGATATGTTTTCGGAGAACAGAAAAACGAAAGAGTTGTTCTGAAAGAGGACAGAAAAACAGGAACCTTATGAACTAAGATTCCTGCTGAAAAATGTTTTAAATGAGCGTGCCGGGTTTCGAACCCGGGACAACTTGATTAAAAGTCAAGTGCTCTACCAGCTGAGCTACACACCCATATAGATTAATACAAAGCGGAAATCCCCGCATAACTGGGCTAGCCGGATTCGAACCGGCGCATGCAGGAGTCAAAGTCCTGTGCCTTACCGCTTGGCGATAGCCCACCATAATCATTCTGATGCTTCTCACAGTCTGACCGGTCTGCGAAAATAATGCACTCCGGACAGATACGGCTCGTCAAACGTGAACTGCTGCAACCAGTATAAAAGGTGGATAAAGGGATTCGAACCCTTGGCCTCCAGAGCCACAATCTGGCGCGCTAACCAACTGCGCTATACCCACCATATGGATAAATCAACTTCGAAAAAGCTGGCTGCATCTCTGCATAAGTTCGATTACGGAAATCAGAGATTTCCTCCTAAAGGACGCTTTCGGTGTATCTCACTTATCCGTACGGTACACTCCCGCTTTTTCTGAAATATGCCCGAAGGGATTCGAACCCCCGACCCACGGCTTAGAAGGCCGTTGCTCTATCCAGCTGAGCTACGGACACATATGCTTCCTGAAGAACATCGAAACAGTGATATCCTTTTTTACAAAGCAGAAGCGGGTGATGGGAATCGAACCCACGTATCCAGCTTGGAAGGCTGGTGTTCTACCATTGAACTACACCCGCATAATCATCAATCGGGGTGACAGGATTCGAACCTGCGACTTCCTGGTCCCAAACCAGGCGCTCTAGCCAAGCTGAGCCACACCCCGAATTCTATTGTCCTACACCTCATATTGATGCGTCTGTTCGTGACGCAAAACATATTATATGGCATGGAAATCTGAATGTCAATATTTTTTTCTTTATGTATTGGTTTTTTTTACGTTTTATGTTTTGGGGTTTCCATGTTTACGGACAGTATACCAGATTTTTGCCTGATTTTTATTGACAAATAATACTATAATGGTATAATACAAACAAATGAACAATCGTTCATATGTTAAAATATATCTGCGCTGCTGAAAAGGTTAAGTGGCAGCAGGAACAATAACCCGTATGTGTAGAGAATGAAAGAAGGAGGACGCCGGATATTCCGGTAAATGTATCATGAAGAAAACGTACAAAATTGATGTTGACTGTGCAAACTGTGCGAACAAGATGGAGGAAGCCGCGAAGAGCACCGCGGGCGTTAAGAACGCGGTCGTGAATTTTATGACTTTGAAGATGATCGTTGAGTTTGAGGACGGACAGGATCCAAAGACAGTTATGCCGGCCGTGCTGAAGAATTGTAAAAGGGTTGAGGATGACTGTGATATCTTTTTCTGAAAAAAGACGATCTTGCGATACGTATGAAAGGAAGAATGATTATTTATGAACAGAAAACAGAAAAAGGTTTTCGTCCGCATCATTCTGGCGGCAGCTTTGATGATCGTGTTTGCCCGCTTTCCTGCTGATGGTTATGTTCGGCTTTTGCTTTTCCTGATTCCGTACCTGTTAATCGGTTATGATATACTGCGGAAAGCGTTTCGGGGTATTCGGAATCGTCAGGTGTTTGATGAGAATTTTCTGATGGCTGTGGCGACGGTCGGCGCGATGGTTCTGGGTGAATATACGGAGGGCGTGGCGGTTATGCTTTTTTATCAGATCGGTGAACTCTTTCAGAGCTATGCCGTGGGTAAAAGCCGCAGAAATATCAGTGATCTCATGGATATTCGTCCGGACTATGCGAATGTGGAACGGGATGGCGTGCTGGTGCAGGTCGATCCGGATGAAGTGGAAGTCGGTACAGTGATCGTTGTGCAGCCGGGGGAGAAGATACCCATCGACGGTGTGATTATCAGCGGGACCTCCTCGCTTGATACCAGTGCATTGACCGGTGAGAGTCTGCCGCGCAGTGCGGCTGAGGGGGATGAGGTGATCAGCGGATGTGTGAATATGACCGGTCTGCTGAAGATTCGCACAATGCGTGAATTCGGTGAATCTACGGTTTCCCGCATTCTGGAGCTTGTGGAAAATTCCAGCTCGAGGAAATCGCGGTCGGAGAATTTTATCTCCCGGTTTGCGAAGTATTATACGCCGGCAGTCTGCGGCTTGGCACTGGTGCTGGCTGTCGCGCCTCCGCTCATCCGGTTGGCGATGGGACTGCCGCCGGAATGGAACCAGTGGGTCTATCGTGCGTTGACGTCATTAGTGATCAGCTGTCCCTGCGCCCTGGTGATCAGCATACCGCTCAGTTTTTTTGCCGGCATCGGCGGGGCGAGCGGACAGGGCGTTCTTGTCAAGGGGTCTAATTATCTGGAGGCACTTTCGCAGACCACATGCGTTGTGTTTGACAAGACGGGTACCATGACAAAGGGAGTCTTTGAAGTGAGTGACATCTGCTGTCATCGGATGTCTGAGGAAGAACTGCTTGATTACGCGGCGCATGCGGAGTGTGCATCCTCTCATCCCATCAGTAAAAGTCTGAGGAAGGCGTACGGGAAAACCATTGACCGCAATCGTGTGACGGATATTAAGGAGATCAGCGGAAACGGCGTGGTCGCCGTTGTAGACGGGCGGGAAGTGGCAGTCGGGAATACGAAGCTGATGGAAAAGCTGAGCGTCGTATATCAGGATTGCCGTCAGACGGGAACTGTGGTACATGTTGCGGTCGATGGTGATTATGAGGGGCGGATTCTGATATCGGATGTCCTGAAACCGACCGCGAAAGAAGCGGTTCGGCAACTGAAACGCATTGGTATTACAAGGATGGTTATGCTGACCGGGGATAACGGACAGGCCGCCGGACAGGTGGCAGAAGAACTTGGTATTCAGGAAGTGTACAGTGAATTGCTTCCGGCTGACAAGGTGGCTAAGGTGGAAGAGATTCTGGCTCAGAAGCGCGGGAAAGAAAAGGTTGCTTTTGTCGGCGACGGTATCAATGACGCTCCGGTGCTGGCCAGAGCGGATATCGGGATTGCCATGGGGGCTCTCGGCTCGGATGCGGCGATTGAAGCGGCGGATGTTGTGCTTATGGATGATGACCCGCTCAAAATATCCAGGGCGATTCGGATTTCCGGAAAATGTGTCCGGATCGTTTATCAGAACATGTATTTTGCGATCGGAGTCAAGGTGCTTTGCCTGATCCTGAGTGCACTTGGTATCGCGAATATGTGGATGGCAATCTTTGCGGATGTGGGAGTGATGGTGATCGCGGTGCTGAATGCGGTGCGTGCACTTTTCGTGAAGCGCCTGTGAGTGAATGATGCTGCGCTTACAGGAGATAATTCCTGTGACGCAGTATTTTTCGTTTCATAGGAAAGTTCGTCCTATGAAACAAAAAATGCTCCGGTTGGAAATTGTCAAAATGACAGGCAGATGTTATAATATGCGAAGATTTAGCATGATAAGGAAGGAAGAGTGGCAGTATGCAGGAACATGAAATAGAAGTGTGTGATACTGTTGAGGTGCATGAGGATCTTTTGGAAAAGGTGAAGGCAGACATGCCGGAGGAAACAAAGCTGTATGATCTGGCGGAGTTGTTTAAAATATTCAGTGATTCCACACGGATACGCATCCTTTTTGTATTGTTTGAGGCGGAAGTGTGTGTCTGCGATCTGGCAGACATGCTGAATATGACACAGTCAGCGGTATCCCACCAGCTTCGTATATTGAAGCAGAGTAAACTCGTGAAGAACCGCAGAGAGGGAAAGTCTGTTTTTTACTCTCTGGCTGATGATCATGTGAGGACAATCATTGCGCAGGGACTGGATCATATTGAGGAAGGGTAAGGCGCCCGGAAATTGCAGTTCCGACCGGGAAAAAGTGATTGCGTAAAGCTTAAATCTGTAGTATGATAAAAAACGCCTTTCATGAATTTATGAAAGCCGTAGTGATAAGGAGCGGCGGATGTCAAAGGGTTATTGGGATATTCACAATCATATTTTGCCCGGAGTAGACGACGGCTCTTCCTGTCAGGAGGAGACATTGGCTCTTCTGGAGAAGGAATACGAACAGGGAATTCGAAATATTATATTTACACCGCATCATCGCTCACACATGTTTGAAGTGCCGGCTGATGACCGGGAGATGGTATATCGCAGAGTCGTGGGGCAGGCGAAGGATATGTTCCCCGATATGAGCTTTTATCTCGGATGTGAATATTTTGCCGACAGCAGAATGATGCGGAATTTTCGGGATCCCCGGTATCGAATGGCCGGTACTAGGATCGTTTTGCTGGAATTTTCTACAGTGACATCGTTTCAGGATATTCAGAATGCGGTGAAGGCAGTTACGGATGCCGGTTACCGGATTGTCATGGCCCATCCGGAGAGGTATCAGTGTCTTTACTCTGATCTGAACCGTGTAGAGCGTTTGAAAAAGCAGGGTATATGGCTGCAGATCAACGCGGGGAGTGTGATCGGAAAAAGCGGGCGGATGGTGAAGCATTTCTGCCATGATTTGCTAAAAGAAGATCTGGCGGATTTTATTGCCAGCGATGCGCACGGCATAACGCATCGGCCGGTAGAGATGGAGCGCTGCATGAGGTTTGTCCAGAAGAAGTTCAGCAGAGGAAAAGCCGAGCGGTTATTTCGGGAGAATCAGATGCATTTGTTTGTCTGAAAGGGGAAAGAAGGTGTTCGGATTTTGAGTAAAGAGACTGGTGCGGACGGAAAAAAGCCCGCAGATAAAAAGTCAAAGATCCTGTTTTCTGTCTGTCTGGTGGTGCTGATCGTTGTTATTGTGGTCGCCGTCGGCTATGCATGTAAAAGATTCCGGAAGTCACAGCGGGATGAGGATCTTACGCAGTCTGTGACGGTGGATGTTTCCGCGGAGGATGATGAGGAACAGGAAAATGATCCGGAGGATGAGCCGGATGTGGTGATTCCTGTGGACTTCGAAGCTTTGCAGGAGGTTAATCCTGATATTTATGCATGGATTCATATTGAGGATACCAATATAGACTATCCGATTCTCCAGTCGGAGGCGGATGATGATTATTATCTTGATCACACGGTAGACGGGGATGAAGGATTGCCCGGTTCTATCTACACCCAGTACAGCTATAACAGCGGCTGTTTTGAGGATAATGTGACGGTGATCTACGGTCACAATATGCGGGATGATTCTTATTTCGGACAGCTTTCCGAGTATCAGGATGAGGATTTTCGCAGCAGTCATTCAGTGATCGAGATATATACACCTGAGCATATATATACCTATCGGCTTGTATTTGCGATCACTTATGACAACAGTCATCTGCTGGCCGGTTATGACTGCAATGAACCGGATCAGTATGAGAGTCTTTTGAACGTGCTTCAAAAGAATCGGACAATTCCGACCTGGATCGAGGATCCGTTTACCGTGACTACGGATGATAAGCTGATTATCCTGTCTACATGCAACGGCAATTCCAACCAGAGGTATCTGGTCGGAGCGGTGCTTGAGCAGATCGATGGGGAGGATGCCGGTTCGGGTGAATCGTCTGCTGACGAACAGACTGAATCGTAAGGAACTGCGAAGATTAATTCTTTAATAGTTCCTGAACATCCGCGCATAAAGGCAGGAAATATGAGCCGGGAGGGTAAATCATGTACTATGTCGTACAGGTTCGTTCGGGCGATGAGGAGCGGTGTATGCTGGAGTTTGGTCTCCGCATTAAGAAGGATATTCTGCAGGAGTGTTTTGTTCCGCATTTTGAAGAAAAGAAGAAAATCCGCGGAAAGTGGGTAGTGCAGGAGCGCATCCTTTTTCCCGGATACATGTTTCTTGAAACGGACGACATAGATGAATTGTATTTAAATCTCAGAACCATACCGCGCCTGACAAAGCTGCTGGGGGTGGGAGAGTACATTGTTCCGCTTAATGATGAGGAAGAGGACTTCCTGATGCGTTTCGGCGGTAAGAAACATCTGGTGGAGATGTCTGAAGGAATTATTGAACATTCTCAGGTGAGAATTCTTTCCGGACCATTGATGGGGATGGAAGGTATGATCAAAAAAATCGACCGGCATAAAAGAAAAGCCTGGCTTGAAATGGAACTGTTTGGGAGGACTCAGATCGTTGAAGTCGGTCTTGAGGTGGCATTAAAGACGATATAAAATCTGACGAGGAGAGAATATCTTATGTATGATTACCTGATTGTTGGCTCCGGACTGTATGGCGCAATCTTCGCGCATGAGGCGAGAGCAAAGGGAAAGACAGTGCTTGTAGTGGACAAGCGCCCGAATGTGGCCGGCAATATTTATACGGAACCGGTTGAGGGAATCAACGTTCATAAATACGGTGCGCATATTTTTCACACGAACAATAAGAGGGTCTGGAATTACATTACACAGTTTGCTGAATTCAACCGCTTTACGAATTCTCCCGTGGCTAATTATAAGGGGGAGCTCTATTCCATGCCTTTTAATATGTATACATTCAATAAAATGTGGGGCGTGGTCACACCGCAGGAGGCGGAAGCGAAGATCAACGAGCAGCGCGCTGAGATTCAGCACGAGCCGCAGAATCTGGAGGAGCAGGCGATCTCTCTTGTCGGAAGGGATATTTTTGAAAAACTTGTCAAGGGCTATACAGAGAAGCAGTGGGGAAGAGACTGCAGGGATCTTCCGGCATTTATTATCAAGCGTCTGCCCGTACGTCTGACATTCGATAATAATTATTTCAATGCGCTTTATCAGGGGATACCGATCGGCGGATATACGAAGCTGATTGAGAATCTGCTGGAGGGGATAGAGGTTCGCCTGAATACGGATTATCTGGAAAATAAAGCGGAGTTGGATGCTCTGGCTGACAAGGTTGTTTATACGGGACCGATTGATGCTTATTTTAATTATTCACTCGGCTATCTGGAATACCGCTCCGTGCGTTTTGAAACGGAGGTCCTGGACACGGATAATTTCCAGGGGAATGCGGCCGTGAATTACACGGACAGAGAAACACCGTGGACCAGGATCATAGAGCACAAATGGTTTGAGTTCGGCAAGGATGCCGATGGCAATGATCTGCCTAAAACGGTGATCAGCCGTGAGTTCAGCTCTGAATGGAAGCCCGGCGATGAGCCTTATTATCCGGTCAACGATGAGAAGAACGGGTCGCTGTATCGCCGATATAAGGATCTGGCGGATCGGGAAGAGAAGGTGATTTTCGGCGGCAGACTGGGTGAGTATAAATACTATGATATGGATCAGGTGATTGATGCGGCATTGAATAAGTGTGAGGAAATGCTGGGATAATATACTATGAAAGTGTCATCAATAGACAGACAGATGGGGGTGCTCGCACACCCAGATGGCTGGATATTGGATGACCAAGCCGGTACGAACAAGTAGGGCGGTAGCCCGGATTGTGATAATGCTCTCCCTTAATGAGCATGAAATGCGAATTTAGTGAGAGCTTATGCAGAGCAGTGCCGGCGGCGATTGCGGGAGCACGAAGTGCGGAGCAATCGGCTTTCATACATGGTGATGACTGCGTCAGCAGTCATGTCCGTTTAGTTGATACATCATTTTATAGGGAGACCGCTTTACAGACATTACTTTGCCTGCAAAGCGGTCTTTCTTTTTTGTAAAAAACGCGTATTTCAGGGACTCGACCAACGCTCCAGTCGCCAATTTTCGAAAAAACATTGACCTTATCGTTACATGTGAGATATAAAAGAATCAGCTCCTGCAGGGCGAATCATCAATGGGAAAGGAGTTTATCAGATGGAACAAAAAGAAACATTCGGAAAATATATTTTACAGAAACGAAAAGCAGCCGGTCTCTCACAGAAAGCTCTGGCAGACAAACTTTTTGTCTCGGAGTCAGCGGTGAGTAAATGGGAACGGGGACTCTCCTATCCGGATATCACGCTGGTCACCAGTTTATGCGAGGCACTGCATGTTTCGGAGCATGAGCTTTTGACAGCCAGCGATGATGTGCATCAGAGGGAGATTGAGGAGCAGTCGCGCGGTTACCTGAGGATTATCAGGACCTATTCCTGGATCACATATCTCTGCTACGCTGCCGCTTTGATTCCTGTTTTTATATGGGGGCTGGTTTCCGGAAACGGACTGTCCGTATTCTTTATTACGCTGGCCTCTTTACTGCTTGTGTTTTCTTTTATCAATGTGCCGGTGATCGTGAAACGGCAGAAGCTGCGGGCTGTTTTCTGGTGTGCTTACGGATCCCTGATTCTGCTGCTGGCGGTGTGCCGTCTGGCTCATGTGGAGGCTGAGTATGAGCACTGGTTTATAATGGCTATCCTTGGAACCAGTCTGGGGCTGCTCGGTGTGTTTCTGCCGCTGCTTTTGCATACTTCCGCATTGGAGTGCCGGGCTTTGCATCACAAAGGTCTGATCTGCATGGCAGTAGACACGGCATTGATTTATCTGCTGGTTATTTTCGGCAATCTGTTTGCCGGCAATCTGAACAATAGCAATTTTAAGGAAATCCTGCTGTTCTGTCTCCTTTGTACAGCGATTGCCTGGGGGATGTTCGTGCTTTTCCGCTATACAAGGCTCAGCACTCTGTTGTGCAGTTTTATTACAGCGGAAATCAGCGGTATTATGATTTTGTTTGGAAACAACGTCGCGGATGCACTTCCGGGCGGCTGGTTCCGGCTGCCCGAAATCAATCTTGCGGATTGGAGTGACGAGTTCTTTAACCAGAATCTGGGGGTGATGATTATGATCTGTGCGGCAGTGTTGATCGTGGTTACGCTGGTGCGGGATGTCAGAAAAAAGATTATAAAAAAAGATTAATAATTTTTATGATGACTTTTGATATGGGATATGGTACTATACAATTAGTATACAAAAGAGATGGGAGGTGAGCGACAGTTGGCATTGACTCATGAGGATTTACAGGCGATTTCTCAGCTTTTGAAACCTATTAGAACGGATGTGCAGGATCTGAAGGGCGACATGGATACCGTGAAGAAAAAGGTGAATGCACTGGAAGTGACGTTAGAAAACGTAACCCATCACAATCTCAGTATACTGGCGGAGAATCTTTCGGATCTCGTTCAAAAGATGGATGGAGTGTTGAACACAAAGAATGAAAACATGATACGCGATGTGAAGGTTTCTATGTTGACTACGAAAGTGGAAAAACTGGAGCGCGATGTGGCAGAATTGAAAGGTAAGACTGCCTGATTTTCACCCCTTTGGATATAGTTTTCCAAAGGGGTTTCTGCACGTGTATTATCATTATGGAAGGAATTTATCATGGGAAATCGATACACAGAATTAGCCATGCGTCTTCGGGCTGATACGTTTGTAAAGTATAATTGCACACAGGCTGTTCTTGTCCCGTTTGCGGATGCGTGCGGCATCCGCGCGGAGCAGGCATATCAGCTCGGCATGCATTTCGGCGGAGGCATGAAGATGGCTTCCGTCTGCGGTGCAATCACGGGAGGGCTGATGGTAATCGGGATGCTCGGAGGCGGAGATGAGCAGTACCGGGAGTTTATGAACGCCATGCGCGGCAGCCATGACGGCATGGTAGAGTGCAGGGATTTATTGAAGCGAAATAAAGAGCAGGGCGGGGAGAAGCGTCCGCACTGCGATGCCATGATCTGTGAGGCGGTGGATCTTGTCGTTAAGGTAATGAGTGGTACGGAACGCGGGATCTATGATAAGAATGATCGTCTTGCTGAACTGGAACGAATCGCGCGGAGCGGGCGGTCATAGAAAACGACCGCGTCATCTGTGAATAAGAGCGAAGAACAGGGAGGATGAAAATGATGCGGGAATGCTTACGGTGCGGTGCACAGATGGTGGACGGCGGATGTCTGTTGGACAATGCAGACGCCAGTCAGACCTCTGTCAGTATCAACAAACGGAAACCCATGAGGAGTTCGGTCGGGAATCCGACGGTTGCCGTGTGTCCCCGGTGCGGAGAGGTATCAATCTATATTCCGGATATCGAAAAGCATCGGGAAAAAATCGATAAATTCAGAGGCGATTGATAATCCCGGAATGGTATGCAAAAATAGAATCATATTTTGGTTTTGCATGATTTTGCACAGGAGGCACAGCATTGCATCCAGCAAAACGGGGACTTCTGAAAGATCAGGAAAGAAGCTGAGCCTGCGGCTCAGCTTCTGATAATTAACGCCATAAATACCAGCGGTTCCTCACTGGTACTGGTGATCCCGTGGCTATGGCCGTCTTTGCAGAAAAATACATCGCCGGGTTTCGCGGGGATCTCGGCTCCGTCGTCATCGTACATGCCGGTGCCGGACAGGATGTAATAGGTCTCGGTCTCGCCGTGATGTTCGTGGGACTCCAGCGTCTCGCCGGGGAGTATGGTGACTTTGGCGAACATGTTGATCTTGCCGTTCATCTGTTCTTCGTTCAGCAGCTCTTCTTTGATCAGTGCGTCTTTTTTCATGGATATATCCTCCTTCGCGTGTTTTCTTCTTTATTATAATAGATCAGATGGTAATTTCAAGCAAAAAGCGGCAATTCGGATTCGTTACAAAATGTTCATAATTCGTTCATGGCTTTACGTATTGTTTCCTTATTCAGAAAGTGGTAAAATATTGTTTGTTTTACTATGAAAGTGTCATCAATAGACAGACTCGTGACGTGCTTGCACGGCTAAGAGACTGTCTATTGGATGACCAAGCCGGTATGAGTATGTAGGCCGATAGGCCGGAATACGAATAATGGCGGCGATTGCGGGAGCTCGCAGAGCGGAGCAATCGACTTTCATACATGGTGATGACTGCGTCAGCAGTCATGTCCGTTTACTGACATTTATGAAAGATTTACAGGAGAATGGATATATGAGTTTTGTGGAAAAGATATTCGGTACGCACAGTGCGCGTGAGTTGAAACGGATTGATCCGATCGTGAATAAGATCGAGGCGCTGCGCCCGGAGATGATTGAACTGTCGGATGAGGAGCTTCGTGCGAAGACGCCGGCATTTAAGGAGCGGCTTGCGAACGGCGAGACGCTGGATGACATTCTGCCGGAGGCGTTTGCGGTTGTCCGGGAGGCGGCGCGGCGTGTGCTCGGCATGGAGCATTACCGCGTGCAGCTGATCGGTGGTATTGTCCTTCATCAGGGGCGTATATCCGAGATGAAGACCGGTGAAGGAAAGACGCTGGTTTCTACCTGCCCGGCTTATCTGAACGCACTGGAGGGCAGAGGCGTCCACATTGTGACGGTCAATGATTATCTGGCAAAGCGTGACGCGGAGTGGATGGGGAAGGTTCATGAGTTCCTCGGCCTGACGGTTGGCGTTATTTTAAATGATATGGAGAATGACGAGCGCCGAAAGCAGTACGCATGCGATATCACCTATGTGACGAACAATGAGCTCGGTTTTGACTATCTGCGTGATAATATGGTGATTTACAAGGAACAGCTGGTGCAGCGCGAGCTTCACTATGCCATTATCGATGAGGTCGACTCGGTGCTGATCGATGAGGCCCGCACACCGCTGATTATTTCCGGTCAGAGCGGCAAGTCGACGAAGCTGTATGAGGCCTGCGATATTCTGGCGCGTCAGCTGCACCGCGGGGAGGCAAGTCAGGAGTTTTCCAAGATGGATGCCATCATGGGTATTGAGATTGAGGAGACCGGTGACTTTATTGTGAATGAGAAGGATAAGGTCGTCAACCTCACGCAGGAAGGTGTGGAGAAGGTTGAGCGTTTCTTTAAGATACAAAATCTTACCGACCCGGAGAATCTGGAGATTCAGCATAATATCATTCTGGCGCTGCGCGCTCATAATCTGATGCACCGGGATCAGGATTATGTGGTGGCGGACGACCAGATCCTGATTGTCGATGAGTTTACCGGGCGTATCATGCCGGGACGCCGTTATTCGGACGGCCTGCATCAGGCGATCGAGGCGAAGGAGCATGTGAAGGTGAAGCGTGAGAGCAAGACGCTGGCGACCATCACCTTCCAGAATTTCTTTAATAAATTTACGAAAAAAGCCGGCATGACCGGTACGGCGCTGACGGAGGAGAAGGAGTTCCGTGATATCTACGGTATGGATGTCATCGAGATTCCGACGAACCGGCCGGTCATCCGTGATGATCAGCAGGATGCCGTTTATAAGACGAAGGATGAGAAGTTTAAGGCGGTTGTGAAGGATATCGTTGAGACGCATGCGACTGGACAGCCGATTCTGGTGGGTACGATCACGATCGAGACCTCGGAGCTTTTGAGCAGGATGCTGAAGAAAGAAGGCATTCAGCACAGCGTACTGAATGCGAAGTTCCATGAACTGGAGGCGGAGATTGTCGCACAGGCCGGTGTACGCGGGGCGGTTACGATCGCTACGAATATGGCGGGCCGTGGTACGGATATCAAGCTGGACGACGAGGCGAGGGCAGCCGGCGGACTGAAAATCATCGGCACCGAGCGCCATGAGTCCAGACGTATCGATAATCAGCTGCGCGGCCGTTCCGGCCGGCAGGGAGATCCGGGCGTGTCCAGATTTTATATTTCTCTGGAGGACGACCTGATGCGGTTGTTTGGTTCCGAGAAGCTGATCAATATGTTCAACGCGCTGGGCGTCCCGGAGGGCGAGCAGATCGAGCACAAGATGCTTTCCGGTGCGATTGAGAAAGCGCAGGAGAAGATTGAAGGCAATAACTTCGGCGTCAGAAAGAACCTGTTGGAGTATGATCAGGTGATGAACGACCAGAGAGAGATTATATACGGCGAGCGCCGGCGAGTGCTGGATGGTGAGAACATGCGCAGTGTCATCTATAAGATGATTACGGACCGCGTGGAGAATACCGTGGACAACTGTCTGGCCGAGGATGAGGAAGGACAGAAGACCTGGGATGTGACGGAGATGAACGAACTGCTGATTCCGGTGATTCCAATCGAGCCCGTCACGCAGGAGGAGGTCTCCGGCATGAGCAAGAGCGAGCTCAAGCATATGCTGAAGGAGAAGGCTGTCAAGCTGTACGAAGCAAAGGAGGCTGAGTTCCCGGAGGAGGATATGATCCGCGAGTTGGAGCGTGTGATCCTGTTAAAGAGTATCGACCGCAAATGGATGGATCATATCGATGATATGGAGATCCTGCGCGAGGGTATCGGCCTGCAGGCTTACGGGCAGAGAGATCCGCTCGTAGAGTATAAGATGGCCGGATTTGATATGTTTGACGACATGATTGCCAACATGCAGGAGGAGACTGTCCGGCTGCTGTTCCATGTAAAAGTAGAGCAGAAGGTGGAACGCGAGGAGGTTGCGAAGGTGACCGGTACGAATAAGGACGAATCTGTGCAGAAGGCTCCGAAAAAACGAGCACAGAAGAAGGTCTATCCGAATGACCCGTGTCCGTGCGGCAGCGGGAAGAAATATAAGAACTGCTGCGGCAGGGTTGGTTAGAGCGAAATAGAAATAAAGAGCAGATTCCTGATTTTCAGGCAGTCTGCTCTTTTTGTTTGGCCGGCTTTATATGCTAAAACGGCGTCTTTATCGTATTTTTACGAACATTTTACGGCTCCCTGCAAGCGAATTTGACATGGATTGTTTATCATTATAGAAAATTCGTTCCCTGTATGAAATCAGGTGCTCCGTGTAAAAAGCGGATCATTTGTTGTGTTCATGGTTTTCGTATCAGGGAATAAGGATGGAGAGCTTTATGAAAAAACATGCGTGTTCACTTGCTGTTTTTGTTCTTGCGGTTGTCTTTCTGGCGGCAGCGGTATTGTTCGACTGGAACAGTGTCAACAGTTATAAGTCACTGAATACTTCCACCATGCATTATGTGCGCGGCGTAGTCACAGGCATCGACGCGGAAGAACTGGAGAAGGATTCCTCTGATGAGCGGCTGTATCTGGGCAGTCAGGATCTGACGGTTCGGATTCTGGAAGGAGATCAGAAAGGGGAAGAGGTGGTATTTACCAATTACCTGACCCGGATTCACAGCATTTTTGTGATGGAAGGACAGCGGGTGATCGTGTGCGCGGACACCCCGGAAAATGCGGAGGCCTATTATTCACTTTATAATTATGACCGTACGTTTCCTCTGATATTGCTGATTGTGATATTTGCGCTGGCGATGCTTCTGGTGGGGCGCAGCAAGGGGCTGAGAGCTCTGCTCGGCGTGGTCTATTCTCTGTTGGTTGTTACACTTTTTCTGGTGCAGGCAATCTATCACGGATTCAGTCCGGTCGGAATGACATTTCTGGCGGTACTGGTGATTGCCGGCGTTAGTCTTCTTCTGCTTAACGGCTTCAGCCGCCGGACAGCAACGGGTTTTTTGTCCTCGCTGGCCGGCGTGGCAATGACGGCGGTTTTGTTTCTGATTTTTTCTGCCCTGCTTCATTTGTCCGGATACAATACGGACGAGGCGGAAACATTGATATCGGCGGCTTCTTCTACCGGTCTGTCTATCCGATGGCTTTTACTGGCGGGCGTGCTGGTTTCGGCGCTTGGCGCCGTTATGGATGTCGCCGTTTCTCTGGCCGCGTCGTTGGAGGAACTGGTTCTGGTGCATCCCGATCTGGAGAGAAAAGAACTGATTACGTCCGGTTTTAACATTGGAAAGGATATGATCGGCACCATGAGCAATACGCTGATTCTGGCATTTGCCGGAACTTCCCTGAATACGATGCTTTGTCTGCTGGCTTACGGATACCAGACAAACCAGCTTCTTTCTTCCAACTATCTTGCCATAGAGCTTTCGCAGGGGCTTTGTGCCACTTTGGGTGTGGTGCTGACGGTTCCTGTTACAACGGCGGTGGCAGCGATTCTGTTTTTCCCTTCATGCCGTCGGCGCTGATGTGACAGAAGCGGGAAGCATATGAATTTGAGTTTATCGCTGATCAGACAACAATCGCCTCAATACAAAGAGGTGTTTACATAGATCTATATCTATTTTTCAATATTTTGCGAGGTGAAAGGAAAATGAAAAAGAAAAAGGGCTTTATGGCAAAGGCTGTTTCCATGGTTCTCGCCCTGACGATGGCGCTGGGACTCTGTATGACTTCCGCATTTGCGGATGTTGTGACAGCGGCGGCTGACGAGAACTTTACGGTGACCTTTGTTACGGATGAGCATGTAACTGTTGATATCTATTATACGAAGGATGCTTCAAAGAATAATACGGAGAATCCGGACGAGACGAATGTGACATCCGCGATTGCGCGTGAGAGTGAGACAGGCGAAGCGGATGTGTCCGGTACCGGTCAGGTCAATTTCAGAGTCAACGCGGAGGACGGATATGAATATACCGTGACAGCAGAGCCGGAATCGAATTATAAAAATCTGAAGGGCAAGGATGATACCGGTGTGGAGGATGTATGGCGCGTCAGCAAAATGACCGGCGATGTGACCGTAACGATTACTTCAGAAGCAGAAGCTGCCGCTCCCTCAGAGATTGATGAAACAACGGTCTGGTCGTATCTGGACGACGGAACAGATCCGGCAGAGGGATATGAAGCGCGTACGGCATGGACGCTTGATTCCTATGATGTATCTTCATGGAACAGTGCGGCCGGATCCTTCGGAGCGAAAAACGGTGCGATCGCCAGCCTCGGAACCAGCGGCTCCACGGATTATACACCGGACAATCTGCTGACCCAGTATAAAGAGGACGGAAGTACAGATATTGAGGCATATTTTTTCCACACGCAGGTATATGTAGAGGATGCAAGTGCCGTGACGCAGATCCTCGGCAGTATTGCATGTGACGATGCTGCGACTGTGTATATCAACGGCGTAAAGATTGCCGGATTTGACGATGATGATATCACGGAAAATCTGCAGTACGGCGGTTCCAACGCCGGCACACCGAAGCCCGGTGATATCAATGTGGCTGACGCTTCCGTGATTTCCGCTGCAGTAAAGACCGGTATCAATGAGGTGGCGGTGGAGATACATCAGGGACGTGCTTCCAGCTCTGATATTTATTTTGCGATGCCGTATCTGGTATTTTCCACGGATGAGGTTGTAGCTGATGAGCAGACGGATATCAGTATTTCCATGGGCAGTGATGAGACAGAACGGAACTTCACCTGGTATGCGCCGGTGAGCGGCGACGGTACGCTGTATGTGGCTAAGGAAAGTGATTTGGAGAATGGCGTAATGCCTTCGACAGCCACAGCTTATACCGTGACAGGAACACAGGCCGGAAAGACCGGTTATTACAGCTATCAGACGACGGCGGCTGACCTTGAAAGCGATACATCTTATGCTTATCAGGTAGTAAACGGTGATATCGTAAGCGATGTGATGACTTTTACGACCGGAACGGAGGGAGATTTCTCCTTTGCGTTTGTCGGCGATCCTCAGATCGGCGCGGGCAGTACGGATACGGATATCGAGGGATGGGCCAATACGCTGAATGTGATCGCGACAGAAGAAGAGTTTGAGGATGTTGATTTCATGCTTTCCGCCGGAGATCAGGTACAGACCGGAAATAATGAGGAACAGTATGACGGATATCTGAATCATGACACGCTGCTGTCTCTGGCGGTTGCAACCGTGATCGGAAATCATGACACCAATGCGACCGATGCGGCCTACAGCGAACATTTTAACATTACAAATGAGAGTGAGGAGTACGGAACGACCAGCGCGGGTTCGGATTATTATTATGTATATAACAACGTGCTCTTTATGGTGCTTAACAGCAACAATACTTCCACCGCCGAGCATCAGGCGTTTATGGAGCAGGCGATCGCGGAGACCGCTGATCAGGATATTTCCTGGAAAATTGTAACGTTCCATCATTCCATTTATTCAGTAGCGAGTCATGCGGTGGAGGAAGCGATACTGAACCGCAGACAGGAGATGGTTCCTGTTTTTGAAGAACTTGGTATAGATGTGGTTCTGATGGGTCATGATCATGTGTATTGCCGTACTTATATCATGGACGGTCTGAACGAAGTAACAGACACATCTGAGTACGATGATGACAGTTACTCATCCATAACGGATCCGGACGGTATCCTCTATGTGACCGCGAATTCTGCTTCCGGTTCCAAGTATTACTCGATTCAGACGAGCTATGAATTTTCTTATGCGGCTGTCATGAATCAGGAAAATGTGCCGAATGTGTCCCGTGTGGATGTGACAGATGATTCCTTTACAATTACAACATATCGTACCACGGATATGAGTGTCGTGGACAGCTTTACCATTAACCGTACATCAGAGGATGAGGATAATCAGGGCGATGATGCGGATGGCAGCACGGATGATAACACGGACGGCAGCACAGACAATAATACAGACAATAATTCGGACAGCAGTACCGGCAATCAGACTGATACAGTGGAAACAAAGGCGGACACGCTGGCTGTACGCAGAGGAAATGCCTTCTATTTCCAGAATTCACTGTACGATGTGACTGCTTCCGGGAATACGGTAAACTACGGAAAATCCGCAGATGAGGTGCTGACAGGAGACTGGGATGGCGACGGCGTGGATACCCTGTGTGTGCGCCGCGGGAATACTTTCTGTTTTCAGAAAAATTCCGGCGATACAACAGCTTATATGACCGTATCCTACGGAAAAGCGGCGGATCAGGTTCTTGTCGGTGACTGGGATAATGATGGTTGTGATGAACTGTGTGTGCGCCGCGGAAATACGTTCTATTTCCAGAGTGAGATAACAGATACGAAGCATGCTTCACAGGTAAGCTACGGCAAAGCAGCGGATGAGGTCTTGTCCGGGAACTGGGACGCTGAGGGCGGCGATACCCTGTGCGTGCGCCGCGGGAACGCTTTCTATTTCCAGAAGAATCTCACGGATGTAAAGGCTTATAGTGTTGTGAACTACGGAAAAGCATCGGATGAAGCGCTTGCGGGCGACTGGAACGGAGACGGTTGTGATACATTGGCAGTGCGCCGTGGAAATGCGGTGCTGTTCCAGAAGTCTTTGACAGACACTTCAGATACATACGGCAGAGTTTCTTATGGAAAAACCACGGATGATATCTGCGTGGGAGTGTGGCAGTAAGCAGATTTACAGTTACCAGGCAGCAGTGATTGATCAGAAGTTTTCTGTATAGAAAAAAACAGTAAGTAAAAGCAGTCTTATAACGAGTGTTGTTATACACAAAGAAATGCCCCTTTTGTCTGTCAGGACGGAAGGGGCATTTGACTAGAAAATTTATGGGATGTTTTTTATCGCATCGGGCTGCTTTCTATGTCGGTCCAGCCAGATGGCAATGCCGCCCCACACAGCGAGCGGAATGCAGGCGTAAATACTTTTCAGTTCCCATGTTTTCATACAGAACCATGCGTATACAACTCCTGCATGAAAACAAATCAGCGTGCCGCCGAAAAACCGGAAGCGGGCCAGATGCTTCGGGTCACGGTCGCATATGTACTCTGTCAGGCCGGAAAAACACTGGCGGACATTGTTGGTGGAAAACACGGTGGAACTGGAGAATCCGTCAGCCTGTGTAAACGCGAGCCACTGTACTGCGGCTGCGAAAAACATCGGATATAACGCGAGTACGGGATCCGTGTCGGCCGGAATCCGGGCCAGTATCAGGCAGGCAATGATATCGATGATGACAGCTGTATATCGGAAATCCCCGTCCCGGAAGCAGCGTGCCATCAGGGTGGCAAACACAATGCCGCCGATGTAGACCCACATGGCGCAGAAACGGATCATGAATTCCGTCACGGAACCTCCGAGTCCTGCCGCAATCATGAAGATCAGGTTCGCCGTTTCGGATGAACCGAAGGTTTCACTTCTGTTTAACAGAGCATATATGCCGAAAAAGCCGCCGACGAAAGCCATGCTGTGATGTGCGATGACGGCGCTGTGTTTCTTCAGGTACATAGATTATCCTCATTTGCACTCATGCGCTGCTGTCGCAGCGCGCCAACATTCATGAAAGTTGATTGCTCCGTGCTTTGCACTCCCGCAATCGCCGCAGGTATCCTGTAGCTGTTTTGTTTCAGCAAATCAGTATAGCGCAGCCGCGCGGGAAAAGCAAGCCGTGATTGATTCTTCATGCCGGTTCATTATAAGACACCGATCGAATATGATTTTTTTGTGTTTTTCCTTATTATTCACAAAGTAACAGTTGACATTTTTCACTTTTCGGATAAAAATATATTACAATACTGTTACGATACCGTTACATGGACGGACATTGCCTGAGGAACACAGGTCTGTTCGGTGACATATTGGAGGATATAACATGGGGTGGCCGGATTTTGTCTGCATGGGTTTTCAGAAATGCGGAACATCGACCTTGTATGAATTGCTGCGTCAGCATCCGCAGGTTGCGTTGTGCAGTGATGTAAAGGAACCAATGTATTACCGGGTTCCCGTCTGGAGCACGCTTTTCTGGGGGAAAGTGGGATATCGGGTGCGCTATTTCAGATATGTGAAAAAAGATGATCCGCGGCTGAAAGGAGAAGTAAACGCAGGGCTGACGTTCAACGGCTGTGCGAAAAAGATTATCAGAAACTTCTCCCCCGATACGAAGATGATTTTTATGCTTCGCAATCCGGTTGACCGGAGTTACTCCGCATACAAATATTTCCTGGCCCGCGGATTTCTGCCGGAAGAGGCGGTTGAGGATGACCGGCGGCTCGGACATGCCGCGGGATTTGACCGTTATGTACATACGGTGCTGGATAACCCGGCTTCCCGAAATGAGATTATGGAGAAAAGGATGAAATATCTTGTTCTCTCACAGAGTAACTACGCGGCCTGCATTGGGGAGTATCTGCCTGCGTTTGACCGGAAAAACATGAAGTTTATCGTGTTTGAGGATTTTGTCCGTGATGAGCATCGGATCTGTCGGGAATTGTATGATTTTCTGGGGATTGACGACGTTGAGGATATTCAGTATGGCCTGGCGGTTAATCCGGGAAATGAGAGGGCGGTTTCAGCGCGTCTGGCAAGGCGGTTTATGATTATCAAGGGGTGGAATTATTTCTTTTATGACCTGTGTGCCATGAAACACTGGAATCCGATTTTTTATCGATGTTTTCGCGGATATTATGACCGGCTTCGTGAAAAAACGCTGGTTCCGGACACGGACGGAGCAAAATTATTGCCCGAAACACGTATCTTTCTGGAGCACTACTTTGATGAGGACGTAGCGAAAACCGCGGAGATGACCGGATTGGATTTGAAATCCGTATGGAAGTGGGGGACGACATTATGACACAAGTATTTTTTGTCTGCCTGTTTGCCGGAGTGGTCGCAGGTATTGAGATCGGCTTTGCCAGCGTTTCGGCGGCGACGATCATTGCCCCCATTCTGATTGCATTGCTCGGCGTTCCGTGGTATGAGGCGATCGGCATCGGTCTTGCGGCGGATGTGCTGGCGGCCGCTTTTTCCGCCTATGAATACCGGAAACAGATCGATGTGAAAAACGGATTGATCATGCTTGCCTTTGTGCTGATCATGACTTTTGTCGGCAGTTATTTCTCCCAGTATCTTCCGGATACGGAGATGGGATGGATTTCTGTTGTTCTTTCGCTCATCTGCGGATTGCGGTTTTTGCGGAGCGCAAAGGGAAAGGAGGGCAAGAATTTTCTTTCCTTTTTTATGCAGTGGGACTGGATGAAACGGGCGCTTGCCATTGGCGTCGGCTGCTATATCGGCTTCTGGTGCGGGTTCGTCGGAGCCGGCGGCGGGATGATGATGCTGTTCGGTCTGACGATTATTCTGGGCTACGAGGTGAAGACGGCGGTCGGTACCGGCGTGTTCATCATGATTTTTACTGCGCTTATAGGGGCGGTGTCACATTGTTATTTCGGGGATATGCAGGACTATATTCCCGCACTTGTTCTCTGCTGCATTTTTACGTTTATCGCAGCATGGATTTCTTCGAAATTTGCCAATAAAATGGAAACGAGAAAGACCAGTCTGGTGACAGGGACGATTCTGCTGGTTCTGTGTATTTGTCTGCTTGTTAAAATGATAGTGTCTTTGATATGATGGATTTTCCGTCGGAATATTACAATGGTGAAGGCTATCCTGCGCGAAAGGCTTTCATGGATGTTGGTGTCCGTTTGGTGATAAAATCATAAGAAGAATTCTTTCCTTGCAAAATGTGATTCCTACAATTATAATAGGGAATGAATGTTAACCGCATTTGGTTTAAATATATTAACAATCACGGTTTAACACAGAAATTCCGGGGGACGCCGGAAACAGGGTGTCAGATAACACCGAACGGATGAGGTAGTGATAACAATGATATGGAAGGAAGGAAAAAATGAATGTATCAGCTCTGACAAATGAAATTACAGACGGGAGACGGCTGACACGGGAGGATGATCTGTCTGGGTTTATTGATTGCCCTCTGGGTGAACTTTGCCGGGGAGCGGACCGGATACGCGCGTATTTTCGCGGAGACAAGGTGGATCTCTGCACGATTATCAACGGGAAAAGCGGTCAATGCAGCGAGGATTGTAAATATTGCGCGCAGTCCTGTCACAATCATACGGGAATTGAGGAGTATGCGTTTTTGCCCGCGGAATGTATCGTGCGGGAGGCGCTGGCGAATGAGCGCGAGGGTGTGGACCGTTTTTCTATTGTGACTTCGGGAAGGCGTCTTTCCGACCGTGATTTTGAGAAGGCCATTCATGCTTATACGGAGTTGAACCGGCAATGTACACTGAGCCTTTGCGCTTCTCACGGACTGCTCACGGCGGAGCAGTTTTGCAGATTGCGGGAGGCAGGAGTGACTCATTATCACGCAAACATTGAGACATCCCGCAGATTTTTCCCTTATATCTGTACAACGCATACATATGATGATAAGATTGAGACAATCCGACGGGCGCAGGAGGCAGGGTTGCAGGTTTGCTCCGGCGGCATTATCGGTATGGGTGAGACGTGGGAGGATCGTCTGGATATGGCAGTCAGTCTGTCGGAGCTTCATGTGATATCCATCCCGATCAACGCGCTCATGCCGATTCCGGGTACGCCGATGGAGGGGAGAGAGCAGTTGGAGGAAGAGGACATCCTCAGAACGATTGCGTTTTTCCGTTATCTGAATCCGGAGGCGGATATTCGTCTGGCTGCGGGCAGGGCACTGCTTTCTGAGACAGGGAAGAATGCGTTTTTCAGCGGAGCCAGCGCGACGATTACGGGGAATATGCTGACGACCACGGGTTCGGATATCCGGAGTGACAGGGAGATGCTGACGGCAATCGGGCGGAAGGTTGTTCCTGGGCAGCCGTAGGCAAATGACGGTTGTGGATGAGGACAGCGGAAATATTGCTGATGCAACCGCTCGTGCGCAAAGTACCCACAGGGCAGACCTGTCGCAAGCGATACTTTATTACTTAGAAGAAAATGATGTGGGGGAATGATATATGCTTGATCAATTTTCCAGAACGGAACTGCTGCTTGGCAGGGAGCGGATGGAAAAGATTTTTAATGCGCGAGTCGCCGTGTTCGGTATCGGCGGCGTGGGCGGCTACACTGTGGAGGCACTGGCGAGAAGCGGCGTCGGAACACTGGATCTGATCGATGATGACCGGGTCTGCCTGACAAATCTGAACCGTCAGATTCTGGCGACGCGGCAGACGGTCGGGCAGTATAAAGTAGATGTGGCAAAAGAACGCATTCTCTCCATTAATCCGGATGCGGTGGTTCATACTTATAAAATGTTTTATATGCCGGATACGGCGGAACAGTTTGATTTTTCCTCATATGATTATGTCGTGGATGCTATTGACACGGTGACAGGTAAGATTGAACTGGTGATGCAGGCGGAACGATCCGGTACGCCCATCACCAGCTGTATGGGCGCAGGAAATAAGATGGATGCGTCTGCTTTTGAGGTGGCGGACATTTATGAGACGAGCATCTGTCCGCTGGCACGCGTGATGCGCCGGGAACTGAAAAAGCGCGGTATTCAAAAGCTAAAGGTTGTTTACTCCAGGGAGCCGGCCATACAGCCTGCGGAGGACATGGAAAACAGCTGTAAGAGTCATTGTATCTGTCCGCCGGGGACAATGCGAAATTGTACACAGCGCCGTCAGGTGCCGGGAAGCAATGCATTCGTGCCGGCTGTGGCGGGGCTGATCATCGCGGGAGAAGTGATTCGTGATCTGACTGGGGTCGATTATCGCGGGGGAAGTGGTTCGTGATTCGACCGGGGCTGATCATCGCGGGGGAAAGTAGTGCGTGATCTGTCCGGAATGTCATGCGGTATTGTCAAAATGCGGATATTTATGCTACACTTTAGGAATAAATAGTGTTATGCATAGGAGGTCTTCCATGAAGTATTCAGAAAACGGTATCCAGTATCATCTTGGCATACAGGCCGGTGACGTGGGAAAATATGTTATTCTTCCGGGAGACCCGAAGCGCTGTGCAAAGATTGCGTCGCATTTTGATGAAACCCGTCTCGTGGCGGATGTGAGAGAATTTACGACATACACCGGTTATCTGGACGGCGAGAAAGTCAGTGTGACATCTACGGGGATTGGCGGACCGTCAGCCGCCATTGCCATGGAGGAACTGGTTCGCTGCGGTGCAGACACTTTTATCCGTGTGGGTACCTGCGGCGGCATGCAGAAGCAGGTAAAAAGCGGCGATCTGGTGATTGCCTCCGGAGCGGTTCGGATGGAGGGCACCAGCCGTGAATATGCACCGATCGAATTTCCGGCGGTGGCGGATTTTGGGATTGTGCAGGTACTTTCACAGGCGGCGCGTGACCTGGGTTATCCGGCACATGTCGGCGTCGTGCAGTGCAAGGATTCTTTCTACGGACAGCATGAGCCGGAGATCATGCCGGTCGGATATGAGCTGACGCAGAAGTGGGAAGCATGGAAACGACTGGGCTGTCTGGCTTCGGAGATGGAATCCGCCGCTCTGTTTGTTGTGGCGGCACATCTGGGGGTCCGCGTCGGTTCCGTTTTCCTGACGGTTGCGAATCAGGAGCGGGAACGGCTGGGACTGGAAAACCCGGTGGTGCATGATACCGAAGCGGCGATTACGACAGCGGTAAGGGCGCTGCGGTTGCTGATGTGAAATGATACATATTAAAAACGGTGTAAATCCTGATCACTCAGCAGGCTTTACACCGTCGTTAGATAGTTATCGGATGTCAGTTGTTATCATTTTTACATAGGGTTTCATATTTTTCTGTAATTTCCAGAAAATCTTCCAATGTTTTGCATTCTTTCAGATCCAGCAAAATGCGGCTGCGCTCCAGTTTGCGAGCCAGAGCTTCAATTGTTTCTGCGCTGGATGGCATAAGATCATCCCTTTCTTCCATATGGTGTCACCGCCTTTCTGATTCCGGATAGAATCATTATAGCGATTTTGGCGGGAGGTGTAAAGCCTGTTCAGTTATCAAGCTGCGAATCCATATCATATATCTGTGCTTGTCATGGTGAGACAAAGAAGACCCGGCGTAAGGTCGGTTTCTGACACGATACTTTCCTGAATCTTGACAATGAGAAATGATAAATTTGTACAAGTTTACCATAAGATAATGCGAAAAACGATAAAATATTTGTAAATTTTCCATAAATAAAATTTTATCATATCTATACTCGACAATAAAAGATAATTGTGTTAAAGTGTACTCGTTTCAAGCACATTGTTACTTTCTGGAATTCACAATGTGCTCCGCATCCCATATCTGATATGGGATGTCTGAAATTCGGCGTATCGCCATTTATTTACTATATCAGATTTTTTACTGCTTTTTATTCTCATCGATGAATATTAAAGAGGTAATTCGGTACAGTGTCTGTATGTTCGTGTTTTTGATCCGGGTTTCGGTTTACCTCGAAAATGCTGCAGACAGGCGGAATAAGGGGGATATTCTTCCATGGAATACAGGATTGCGGCACATACGGATGCCGGCATAAGGAAAAGGATAAATCAGGATTCGATTCTGGTAAAGGTTGCGCAGACAGACAGGGGCAGGATATGCCTGGCTTCAATCTGCGACGGCGTAGGCGGGCTCGCGAGAGGCGAACTCGCCAGCGCGACTGCGGTCCGGTATCTGGCGGACTGGTTTGAGCATGCGTTTCCGGATCTGCTGTACCGGGGACTCAGTATGGAAACCCTCACGGAGCAGTGGACGGATATGATCTGCAGGATCAACAGGCGTATCAGCACCTATGGCCGTATGGCACATATGGATCTGGGAACGACGATGGTGATTCTGTTGATTGCGGATCATACATATTATACGGCGAATGTAGGTGATTCCCGGATTTATCTGCTTCGGGATGAACTGACACAGCTGACGAAGGATCAGACCTTTATTCAGCGCGAGATGGATGAGGGACGCATGACCTTGGAGGAAGCCCGCAGGGATTCCAGGCGGAATCTCCTCCTGCAGTGTGTGGGCGCTTCCGAGGAGATTGTACCGGAGTTTTCTTCGGGGATAGTTGTTCCGGACAGCATTTTTCTGGTTTGCAGCGACGGTTTCCGCCATATGGTCTCAGAAGGAGAGATTTATGAATACCTCAATCCACGGCGTTTGCTTCGGGAGGAGACAATGCAGGAGGGAATTGAGTATCTGACAGAACTGGATAAATACCGCAAAGAATCGGACAATATTTCCGCAGTTCTGGTTCGCTGCGATCAGGAGAGACATATATGTTGGAGATAGGTTCTCTGGTAGACGGAAAATACCGGGTATTAAATAAATGCGGTCAGGGCGGCATGAGCGTGGTCTATATGGCGATCAATGAGCGCGCCAACAAGACCTGGGCAATCAAGGAGGTTCGGAAGGACGGCGTTCAGAACTTTGACGTTGTCAAGCAGGGCTGATTGTTGAGACAGATCTGCTGAAGAGACTGAGTCATCCGAATCTGCCCAGTATCGTGGATGTGATCGACAGCGACGACAGTTTTCTGATCGTCATGGATTTCATCGAGGGAAGGACGCTGAAGGATCTGCTGGCTGAGTTCGGACCGCAACCTCAGGAGGATGTGATTGACTGGGCAAAGCAGCTTTGTGATGTGATGGGCTATCTCCATTCTCGGAGACCGCCGATTATTTACCGCGATATGAAACCGTCGAATGTTATGCTGAAGCCGGATAGGACGATTGTGCTCTTTGATTTCGGAACCGCGCGGGAGTACAAGTTTTCGAGCCTGGAGGATACGACCTGCCTGGGAACCAGAGGTTATGCCGCGCCGGAGCAGTACGGCGGACACGGACAGACGGACGCCAGAACAGATATTTTCTGTCTGGGGGCTGCCATGTATCACCTTGTCACCGGACATAATCCGAGTAAGCCTCCCTACCGGATGTACCCGATCCGCCAGTGGAACCAGAATCTGTCTGCCGGGCTGGAGTCCATCATAATGAAGTGCACGCAGCAGAATCCGGATGACCGATATGCAAGCTGCGCGGAGCTTTTATATGATCTGGAGCATTTCGGGGAAGTGGATATCGCCTATCGAAAAAAGCAGATTTCAAAGTTTCGTAAATTCATTGTTCCGGCAGTCGTCGCCGCAGCTTTTTGTGTTGCCGCTCTTTCCCTTCATTATCTGGAGAATTCTGAGAAAAAGAGTACGTATGATTATTATATCAGCAGTGCGGAGAAGGCGTCCGGCGATGC
>Ga0192242_10188_pt1 | contig 29716 bp, 25 predicted proteins | sample Koala_Koa27_J3_FD_131235 | JGI IMG/M metagenome (GOLD analysis project Ga0192242, IMG submission 131235) | Enriched cells from koala feces incubated with labeled cellulose particles, San Francisco Zoo, California, United States - Koala_Koa2-7_J3 ...
TAACGATTTTCTCAATGATAAGAGGGACAGCTAAAATGAGTTTCGGTCTGACCCGTGAGAAGGCTTCCGCGATGATTTTCGGACTGGGAGTGCGGGTCAGGAAATGTACATGACATCCTTTGTTCACCGAGTTCAGGATCTCAAATGCCAATCCATACATATGTGCCATCGGTAGCATACAGACGATATTATCGCCTGCGTTCATAAAGGGTAGATTGTCATAGGCAAACTGTGTATTACTCCACAGGCTCCGGTAGGGGATCATCACTCCTTTGGAGAAGCTGGTCGTACCGGATGTATAGTTCAGGACAGCCAGTTCTTCGGGTTTTTCTACGTGATATTTAATATCGGACGGAGAGAATGAGTGTGGGTAGCGTTTACCGAAATATTCGTTGATATGGCTACACACCATATAAACCTCTTTATTTTTAGCTTTGATTACGGAAAAATCATCCAGTAGCATGAATAATTCCACATCCGGCATTTTGCTTTCATTCAGGTTTTCCCAGTTACTGGAAGCTGCTAAAACAGCTTTTGCTTCTGAATGGTTCACAATATGATGGATATTGTCCGGCTTAAAATCGTGCAGGATCGGTGGGCCGGATCGTAGACCGGATGGAAGCAAAAATTGAATCGCCTGACCCTGCCCGTGTAGTAGGGGAAATCTTGGTCCGTGGCACCAACGTGATGTTGGGATATTACAAAAACTCGGAAGCAACGAAAGCAGTCATGATGCCGGAAGGATGGATGAGAACCGGTGATCTGGGAACCATTGATCCGGACGGCTTCCTCTATATCCGGGGTAGAAGCAAGACCATGATCTTAGGTGCCAGTGGACAAAATATCTACCCGGAAGAGATAGAAGACCGGTTAAATAACATGCTGTATGTAGCTGAATCACTCATTATCTCCCAAAACAGTAAATTAATAGCGCTGATCTATCCGGATTGGGAACAGATTGATAAAGCCGGAATAGAACATGGCCAGATCCAAAACTTAATACAGAAAAATATAGACCAGCTAAACAGCGAAATGCCATCCTACAGCAAAGTGTCCGGATGTAAAGTGCATCAGGAAGAGTTTGAAAAGACACCTAAAAGAAGTATCAAACGATATTTATATCAACCAGCCGAATAAATAAGAGATATTTTCCGAAAGGGAGCATCCGGTAAAATGCTCCCTGCAAATTTATTTTAGGTATTCACCTATTCACCATTTCAAATAAACACCTGACAATTAACACTTAACAGAAGGGTTTCCCAAAAGTCTATATGCTCTTTGACAAAGTTACAGATTGTAAGCCCGGAGGGCTTGAATGTAAATAACCGCGGGTGAAACCCGTGGCGGAAAGCAGCCACACACTATGAACCCCGAAGCGGGTTCAACCCTTTCAGGGTTGTGGAGGAGAGGGCTTTCGCCTACACCCCGGGTTCTACCCGGGGTTATTTACATGTAACCCCTATTGGGGTAATTACTTATAAATCGTAACTTTTTAATTTTCTTGTTTTACTTTTGGGACACCTCCTTGTTTATATGGCTATACTTTTTTAAGCTACTAACACGGCCCTATTCCCCCTCATAAATACAGGCTCCTCCAGGATTAAAGGGAATCCCCAAAAGCCCCCTTACCACTACAACGGGCCGGATAGCCTACTCTTTATTATCCGGCATCCGGGAAACTATCCGCAGGGTGTAGAGGGTAGCGCAAGGAGGTGCCTACCTGACCACTCATAAGGTAGGCACCTAACGGAGCCAGGGTGTAGAGGGTAACAATAGTCTGTCTGTATGACGCCGGAAATACCCGTAGGACACTCACACAACAGACGTGAAAGTGTCAGATAGTCATTCCCGGGAACGGAATATTTCTTTCAGTTAAATAAAAAGCATGGTTCATAAAAGGTATACTACCTGATATGAACCATGCTTTTTATTATACAGATCCGGAAGATCAGTCAAACATACTTCTGAATTTATTAAAGATCTTATCTTTAATGGATTTATTCGGTTGGAAATTGGGTGAATTATCCAATCCTCTTAGGGTCTCTTTTTCCGAAGAAGAAAGAGTTTCCGGAATATATATACTTACATTTACCAGCAGGTCACCGGTTCCATAACTATTAATTGAAGGTAACCCCTTATTACGCAAACGTAAAACTTTACCCGGTTGAGTTCCCGGCTCGATCTTCACTTTTGCTTTTCCGTCAATCGTCGGCACTTCCACCGAATCCCCTAATGCTGCCTGTGGAACAGTCAGGAGAAGATTGTATAACAGATCATTCTCATCCCGGATCAGTTCCGGATGCGGTCCTTCTTCCACCAGAATGAGTAAATCCCCGTTAATACCTCCATGACGGGCCGCATTTCCTTTTCCACTCATAGAAAGCTGCATTCCTTCTGCTACACCGGCCGGAATATTGATGGTGATTACCTCATCATCTTTTACAATGCCTTCCCCACTACAGGAAGCACATTTTTTAGTAATGATCTTTCCTTCCCCATTACAGGTCGGACAGGTAGACTGTGTCTGCATTTGTCCGAGAATTGTGTTGGTCACACGGGTCACCACACCACTTCCGCGACAGGTGTCACAGGTGGCAGTGCTGTTGCTATCTTCCGCTCCACTACCATTACATTGGGAACAGGAAACATATTTTTTGACTTTGATCTTTTTCTCTACTCCTGTAGCGATCTCTTTCAAGGTGAGTTTCACCTTCACCCGAAGATCTGAGCCACGGTTTACCCGGCGTCCGCCACGGGATCCGCCAAAGCCGCTAAAACCACCGAAACCACCAAAATGTCCACCGAAGATATCACCAAACTGGGAGAAAATATCTTCCATGGACATGCCACCGCCGAAGCCTCCCTGAGATGCTCCTCCGACCCCGGCGTGACCAAACTGGTCATAACGCTGACGTTTCTGGGGATCACTTAATACATCATAAGCTTCTGCAGCCTCTTTAAATTTTTCTTCGGCATGCTTATCATCCGGATTCTTATCTGGGTGAAATTCGATTGCCTTCTTTCGATAAGCTTTTTTTATCTCATCTGCCGACGCATTCTTTTCAACACCCAGCACTTCATAATAATCCCTTTTAGCCATTTCTTTGTTATTTGCTTGCTCTTGTTTCTTTGTTTTTTTCTTTACATTTTATTCTCCAACGACTACTTTGGCATGCCGGAGAACTTTATCATACAGCATGTAACCTGTTTGTACGGAATCGACCACTTTTCCCTTCAACTCAGGTTCCGGTGCCGGAATTGCAGCAATTGCTTCAAACAGTTCCGTATCGAACGGTTTACCAATTGCATCCATCGGCTTTACACCTTGTTGTGAAAGATAAGAAATAAATTTATTGTAGATCAGTTCTACCCCTTCTTTGACAGCGTTAATATCTTCTGCTGTCCGGATGTTCTGCAAAGCTCTTTCAAAATCATCGATCACGGGAAGAAGATTACTCAACGCGGTTTCACCCCCACTCTTGATCAGTTCTGCCTTTTCCCGCAACGTGCGTTTCCGGTAATTATCGTACTCCGCCATCAAACGTAAATGAGAATCATTTAACTCATCATATTTACTTTTTAACGTTTCCAGGTCATCCGACACATTGTCAGTTGCTTCACATTCCTGTGACGCATTTTCCTGTTCTTCCTGCAAATTTGTCTGAGCTTCTGCGTCAGTATGTACGTTTGTTTCAGTCGTTTCACAACCGTCTTTCACTTCTATATTCTTCATAATCTATTTATATTTTTTCTTTATTAGCTCACAATAAGAAACATACAGCGACTTTCTTATGTTCACTGCACGCTATGTGCTTATGGATCAATTCCAACAATTCAATAAAAGCCTATCAAATATATTGCCAAATTTTCCCCGGCTGCGAAAATATCCCTACCTTTGTATATACGTTTGCTTACAACTTAACTTTTTACTAAAAATATGAAGAAGATAATTTTGTCAATGGTATTCCTGTTGACATCTTTTGCAATATTCGCACAAAGCCAGAACGATTTAGTATGCCGTTTAGGATTTGATTATGAAATAAGCTTATCTCCAAACTGGGGAAAAGGAAAACCGGTCATAACTTCTGTCTATCCATATTCTTCTGCCGAACAAGCCGGATTGAAAGTATATGATGTGATTGAAGCGATCGACGGTACTCCCGTCACAGATCTCTCCATCGAAGAAATAGCATTAAAAATGAATCTGGCCGGGAAAGATGCTGTCACATTTACCGTTTCCAATCTGGCGACAGCCACTAAAAAGGTGGCAGTCAAAAAAGAATGTAAACCGGTGAATGCAATCACAGAAGATCAGTTGGCAGTCGCTTTTGCCATGTATAGCCTGGAAACTACCAGCCAGCGGACATTTACCTGTCCGTTCACGACGACTGTCACTCTCGAAGCAGTGGATTTTGCCCGGTTCAGAACATTTGCTTTTTCTGCAGTAGAGGATAACAATATGCTGGAAGTCACGATCAATGACTGTATTGAAAAAGAACTGATCAAAAAAAGGAATGACGAAGGATCCTGTCTCTCCGGACATACTGATCCGGACGTTCTATTATTTTGATAAAAATCCGAACCATAAGGGCAGAAGTATGGTTGTAGTGGAAAGTGATCCGGTATACAGATATGATTTTACTCAGAAAAGAATGGTTCAATTTCCGTTTTTACATCCTGCGACTTCCGAAGCGGAAGCGGAATATCTGTCACAGTTAGGTTTCCGTTTTATTGACCAGAAAGTCAATCCGGGAAGGATATTATGGGAGTGCGAATCCAATGAATTACTTGAAAAAGCATTCAGACTGGAAGAATATGCCCGTAATCATATCCCTTTAATGTGCATGCAATATCCTTATGTAAAATATGGACGGAATGTTCCTTTTAAAGTAAACCAGACCATCTATAATTACACAGGGATCAGCTATGATATTGATCGTCTGGAATATGTCGCAGATGTAGATCGCAACTCCCCTGCTTATGCAGCAGGCGTACGTCCCCGTGACATCATTGAAAAAATAGACGGCCACAAAATGAACCGCTCCGCAGAAGAATTCTCTGCCGCCTACCGGGAGTTTATCTCCACCACCATGAAATACCGGGATCCATCTACTATTTTCACGGATGCGAACGGATTTAAAAAGTGCATGTTCTGGGATAAATTCCATTATACCCAGGTTGCGGACATTTTACAGAACTCACGTAGCAAAGCTCCCTTTGCTTACTTATATTATTATGCTCCTTATGTGAATCCGGCCGGTACAAATGCCAGTACCTTCCAGATTAAAAGGGGTAGAAACAACATGGAACTGATCATCCGTCCAACTGTACGAACAGAACTGACGGTTGAGATTAATTGAAAATGATATATCCACAAAATTTTGAACAGAAAACGGATTTTGATAAAGTCCGCCAATTAATAAGCGAAAAGTGTTTAAGCCCCCTGGGCAAAGAGAAAGTGTCAGAGATGAAGTTCTCTCCGGAATTTCATCAGGTGACCGAATGGTTGAACCAGACAGAAGAATTTGTCCGGATATTACATGGTGAAGATGAATTTCCTTCCGCCTATTTTTTCGATGTCCGTTATTCCCTGAAAAGAATACGTCCCGAAGGAACCCATCTGGATGAAAGAGAGTTGTTTGATTTGAAACGCTCTTTGCAAACGATTAACGATATGGTTCGTTTTTTCCGTCCGGCAGAGGGAGAAGAGATTCTTTATCCTTCCCTTACCGCACTGGCCGGTGATATTTCCGTATTTCCACAATTGACAGGAAAAATAGATACGATCCTCGATAAATTTGGGCATGTCAAAGACAATGCCTCCCCTACTCTTTCCCAGATCCGGAAAGAACTGGCTGTTACCATGAGTGGAATTTCCCGCAGCCTGAACTCTATTCTTCGTTCCGCCCAGGCAGAAGGAATCGTAGATAAGGATGTCACTCCGACCATGCGTGACGGTCGTTTGATGATCCCGGTCGTTCCGGCTTTCAAACGAAAAATAAAAGGAATCGTTCATGATGAGTCTGCCAGTGGAAAAACCGTATTTATCGAACCGGAAGTAGTGGTGGAAGCCAACAACCGTATACGGGAACTGGAAGGAGATGAACGGCGGGAAATCATGCGTATCCTGACAGACTTTACGAACATTGTGCGTCCGATGGTTCCGGAAATCCTACAGTCTTACGAGTTTATGGCAGCGATTGATTTCATTCGGGCCAAAGCTCTTTTTGCAGGACAGATTAACGGCATACGGCCGGTTGTTGAAGATGTACAGCAAATTGACTGGTATCATGCCGTCCATCCGATCCTGTTCCTTTCGCTGCAAAAACAGAATAAAGAGGTCATACCACTGGATATCATCCTGGACGAACAAAAACGAATCCTGTTAATATCCGGTCCGAATGCCGGAGGGAAATCCGTTTGTCTGAAAACGGTCGGACTTCTCCAGTATATGTTACAATGTGGCTTACTGATCCCCGTGTATGAAAATTCCCGTGTGGGTATTTTTTCTAACATATTCATAGATATAGGAGACGAGCAGAGTATTGATAACGATCTGAGTACCTATAGTTCTCATCTGATCAATATGAAATTCTTCCTGCGCAACTGCGATGAAAAAACGATTCTCCTGATTGACGAGTTTGGTAGCGGTACGGAACCCCAGATCGGGGGTGCGATCGCACAGGCTTTATTAGACCGCTTTAACCGGAAGAAGAGTTTCGGAGTAATTACCACGCACTATCAAAATCTGAAACACTTTGCAGAAGATACTCCGGGAATCATAAATGGTGCCATGTTATATGACCGCCATCTGATGCAACCTCTCTTCAAATTAGCGATCGGTAATCCCGGTAGCTCCTTTGCCGTAGAGATCGCCCGCAAAATCGGGCTGCCAGATGACCTGATTGCAGCGGCTTCTTCTATCGTCGGTTCTGATTATATCAATATGGACAAATACCTGCAGGATATTGTCCGGGATAAACGCTACTGGGAGACGAAACGCCAGAATATCCGCCAGCAGGAGAAACGACTGGAAGAAATAACCGGCCGTTACGAAACAGATCTGAAGATAGTAGACAAACAACGGAAAGAGATCATGCGGGAAGCAAAAGCGGAAGCGGAGCGGATCATTTCCGAAGCAAATGCCCGTATTGAGAATACCATCCGTAGTATCAAAGAAGCACAGGCAGAAAAGGAACAGACCAAACTGGTCCGTAAAGCACTGGATGACTTCAAAGCCTCTGTGCTTTCTGCAGAAGAAGCAGATGCCAAAATCACCCGTAAAATGGAAAAGCTGAAAGAAAGACAGGAAAGAAAGAAGAAAAAACAATCTTCCGGGGAGTCTTCCACAAAGGTTTTCAACAAAGAGGTGATCGAAGTAGGGGATCATGTAAGACTTAAAGGCCAGCAGTCAGCCGGAACGGTTATGGAACTGGATGGTAAAGAAGCAGTGGTTGCTTTCGGTATAATCAAAAGTACGGTTAAACTGGATAAACTGGAAAAGGTAAGCAAAGGACAGATCAAAAAAGAGATGAAGAAAAGCACCTTTATCAGTAGCCAGACAACAGATGATATGCGGGAAAAGAAACTAAACTTCAAACAGGAGTTAGATGTGCGCGGGATGCGGGGTGATGAGGCCCTTCAGGCAGTAACCTATTTCGTAGATGATGCGATCCTCGTCGGAGTTTCTCCTGTCCGTATTCTGCATGGTACAGGTAGTGGTATTCTTCGTCAGTTGATCCGGGACTATCTCCGGACAGTACCGGGCGTCCGCCACTACCACGATGAACATGTTCAATTCGGTGGAGCCGGAATTACCGTAGTAGAATTGGATTAACACATTGTGTTTCTCACGCAAGCGGGGATCGTACGAATAAATGTATGAAAACGATCGCTTCTCATGCGATTCATACCTGCGTGGCAAACAAGGGATGTAGAGGAGAACTTTTGTTTCCCCACTTTACTTTTCCATCTGTAGGTGTGGTTATTAAAAGAGAAACCTGTACCTTTGTGTTTCGATTTGTAATGAAATTTAATTTTATATCTTCAATAGATTAATATATGTACAGGACTAACACGTGTGGAGAATTGCAGTTAGCAAACGTTGATCAGACGGTAACTTTAGCCGGATGGGTACAAAAAACCCGCAAAATGAGTGGTATGACCTTTGTGGATATCCGCGACCGTTACGGAGTGACACAATTGGTTTTCAACCAGGAAACAGATGCTGACCTTTGGGAAAAGTCAAACAAACTGGGACGTGAATATGTGATTCAGGTAACTGGTGTGGTAAAAGAACGTTCAAATAAAAACCCGAACATTCCTACCGGAGAGATCGAGATTATCGTTTCCCAGCTAAATATCCTGAATGCTTCAGTTACCCCTCCTTTTACTATTGAAGATGAAACTGATGGAGGTGATGATATCCGTATGAAATACCGTTATCTGGATTTACGCCGCAATAGTGTTCGTGCAAATCTGGAAATGCGTCATAAAATGACGATCGAAGTACGCAGCTATCTGGACAAACAGGACTTTATGGAAGTGGAAACTCCCGTATTGATCAGTTCCACTCCGGAAGGAGCACGTGACTTTATCGTTCCATCCCGTCTGAGTCCGGGACAGTTCTATGCACTTCCCCAATCTCCTCAAACTTTTAAACAATTGTTGATGGTTTCGGGATTTGACCGTTATTTCCAGATTGTGAAATGTTTCCGGGACGAAGACCTGCGTGCAGACCGTCAACCGGAGTTTACACAGATTGACTGTGAAATGAGTTTCGTGGAACAGGAAGATATTCTGAACACCTTTGAAGGATTATCCAAACACCTGTTCAAAACGATCCGTGGAATTGATATTACCGAACCATTCGAACGCATTACCTGGCATGATGCTATGAAATATTACGGATCCGATAAACCGGATACCCGTTTCGATATGAAGTTCGTGGAATTGATGGATATTATGAAAGGGCATGGTTTCCCTGTATTTGATAGTGCTGCTTACATCGGCGGTATCTGTGCAGAAGGGGCAGCCTCTTATACCCGTAAACAGTTAGACGCACTGACAGATTTTGTTAAACGTCCTCAGATCGGAGCCAAAGGATTAGTATATGCACGAGTGGAAGCAGACGGAAACGTCAAATCCAGCGTGGATAAATTCTACTCACAGGAGGTGCTGCAACAGCTGAAAGAAGCATTCCAGGCAAAACCGGGTGACCTGATCCTGGTCCTGTCCGGAGAGGATATAATGAAAACACGTAAACAGTTGAACGAGCTTCGTCTGGAAGTGGGAAGCCAGTTAGGTTTGCGTGATAAAAACACATTCAGCTGCCTGTGGGTGGTTGATTTTCCTCTGTTTGAGTGGAGTGAAGAGGATCAACGTTTTTATGCGATGCACCATCCGTTCACAGCTCCAAAACCGGAAGATATTGCTCTATTGGATAGTGATCCGGGGGCTGTTCGTGCCAATGCGTATGATATGGTGATCAACGGCGTGGAAGTAGGCGGAGGATCTATCCGTATCCATGACAGTGGACTTCAGAATAAGATGTTCCAGCTATTAGGTTTCACTGAAGAACGTGCACAGGAGCAGTTTGGCTTCCTGATGGATGCATTTAAATATGGTGCGCCTCCTCATGGTGGTATCGCTTACGGTCTGGACCGGATGGTATCCCTGTTTGCCGGCCTGGATTCGATCCGTGACTGCATCGCATTCCCGAAAAATAACTCAGGACGTGATGTTATGATCGATGCGCCCTCCAATGTAGATCCGGATCAACTTAATGAACTTCATCTTGTTATTCATACAGAGGAATGAACGAAAGTTTAAGTTTTAAACTTTCCTTGCTTTGAATTCTAAGAAAGTATGCTAAAAATAAAGGATATAATAAAAGAGATCGAACGATTTGCGCCGCTTCCGCTACAGGAAAGCTACGACAATTCAGGCGTTCAGGCCGGGGATGTAAATCAGGTCGCAACGGCAGCTCTCATCTGTTTGGATGTAACGGAAGAGGTCATTGACGAAGCGATCGATACGGATTGCAATCTGATCATTTCTCATCATCCTTTAGTTTTCAAGCCTTTTAAATCACTTACAGGAAAAACCTACATAGAACGTTGTATGATCAAAGCCTGTAAGCATGATTTAGTGATCTATTCCGCACATACGAATCTGGATAATGCACCGGACGGTGTAAGCTTCCAACTCGCAGAACTCTTAGGACTACAGAATGTACGTATTTTAAGTCCTCAGAAAAACTCCCTGCTGAAGCTGGTCACTTTTGTACCTTCAGCCTATGCTGAAACAGTACGGAACGCCCTTTTCACTGCTGGCGCCGGGCACATCGGGAATTATGATTCCTGTAGTTTCAACCTGCAAGGCGAAGGGACATTCCGGGCACAGGAACAAACCAAACCTTTTGTGGGTGAAATCGGTGAACTTCATACGGAAGATGAAGTCCGGATTGAAACCATATTGCCTGCCTTCCGGAAAGCTACCGTAACCCGGGCGCTTCTCTCTGTGCATCCGTATGAAGAACCGGCGTTTGATCTCTATCCGCTACAGAATGACTGGAGTATGGCCGGATCAGGCGTTGTTGGAGAACTACCGGAGAAAGAGGACGAACTAAGTTTCCTCCACCGGCTGAAAGAGATCCTGAACGTAGAATGTATCAAACACTCACCTTTTACCGGAAAACCTATCCGTGAAGTCGCTCTTTGTGGCGGTAGCGGAACTTTCCTGATCCGTGACGCCATTGCCTATGGTGCGGACGTGTTTATTACAGGGGAAGCGAAATACAATGATTTTTACGACGTAGAGAACCAGATTTTACTGGCAACCGTAGGGCATTATGAGTCAGAGATATGTACAAAAGAGATCTTTTATAACATAATATCAAAAAAATTCCCTACCTTTGCCGTACATTTTTCGAATGTTAATTCAAACCCGGTAAATTATTTATAAGAATGGCTACAAAAAAAGTATCCGCTGAAAAAGAATATACAGTTGAAGAAAAACTTTCTACCCTGTATCAGCTTCAGACGATGATGTCTGATATAGATAAGATCAAAACGCTTCGCGGGGAACTGCCTTTGGAGGTTCAGGACCTGGAAGATGAGATCGCAGGTTTGGAAACACGTCTTCACAACTACCAGACAGAAATCAAAGATTTTGAAACTGCTGTGGTAGACCAGAAAAATAAGATCGTTGAGTCAACCGCTTTGATTGAAAGATACAAAGGCCAGTTGGATAACGTTCGTAACAACCGTGAATTTGATAACCTTTCCAAAGAAATTGAATTCCAGGGACTGGAAATTGAATTCTCAGAAAAGAAGATCCGTGAATTCGGAGAATCAGTCACTTCAAAGAAAGCAGAAATTGAACGCCTGACAGAAACACTGGAAGGAAGAAAAGCTGATTTGGTTCAGAAAAGAAATGAACTGGAAGAAATCGTTTCCGAAACAAAACAGGAAGAAGAAAAACTGCGCGAAAAAGCTAAAAAGCTGGAAGGAACGGTTGAACCTCGTCTGCTTAGTGCTTTCAAACGGATCCGTAAAGGAGCAAGAAATGGTCTGGCTGTTGTTTATATCCAACGGGATGCCTGCGGTGGTTGCTTTAACAAAATCCCACCTCAGAAACAAATGGACATTAAACTTCGTAAAAAAATTATCGTTTGCGAATATTGTGGTCGTATCATGATCGACCCTGAATTAGCAGGCGTTGAAGAATAAATAAAATTCGAATCTATCGCTTTGTCGTAGATGTCAGAGGAAAAATTGTTTGTAAAGATCCCCTTTTATAGGGGATTTTTCATATATGAAAACGACCGTACAAGCATACATTGAAAAACACGATCTTTTACCGGATAACCGTCCGGTGATCGTCGGATTCAGCGGAGGAGCAGACTCTGTTGTCTTATTGGATATACTTGTACGGCTGGGATATAGCTGTATAGCTGCACACTGTAACTTTCATCTGCGAGGTGATGAATCAGACAGAGATCAGGTCTTTGCACGGGAAATGGCAGAAACCCTGCAGGTTCTTTTCCTCACAACAGATTTCCGGACCACAGACTACGCTATGGAAAACCATCTTTCTATCGAAATGGCTGCCCGGGAACTTCGTTATGAGTGGTTTGAATCCCTCCGGAAACAGTACGATGCACAAGCAATTGCGGTAGCTCACCATTCGGACGATAATGCAGAAACTGTCTTGCTAAACCTGATCCGGGGAACCGGTGTCAAAGGTTTACGGGGTATGCTACCCAAACATGGATCCGTTATTCGCCCGCTTCTTTGCCTGACCCGTCAGGATATTATGGACTGGTGTAAGCAGCAGAATCTTCCCTATGTAACCGACCAAACGAATCTTTCCGATGAATACAGGAGAAACTTTATCCGGTTACAAGTAATTCCTATGCTGGAAAGATTGAACCCTTCGGTTAAGGATAGTATCAACCGAACAGCAGAACACATGATGGATACGGAAGAGATCTACAATCATGTGATTGAACAGATGGCATATAAAGTCTGGGACAGAGGAAAGATCTCCATCCCATCCCTGTTAAAATGTCCTGCGCCCGCAACCATTTTATATGAGTTGCTTAAACCTTACGGATTCAGCCGGATCGTAAGCCGGCAAATCTATGATGCCATCGGAAAAACATCAGGAAAAGAGTTCTACTCCCCCACTCATCGAGTGATCAAAGACCGGTCACATCTTTTACTAACTCCTCTGAAAAAAGAGGAAAAACAAATTTATCTGTTAGAAGAAAATGCGATTTGGGAAACTCCAGTTGAACTTTCACATGCTAAAACTGTTATTAATACAGCATTCAACATAGAAAAGGATCGGCATATCGCTTATTTCGACTATAACAAATTATCATTTCCTCTTATTTTACGTCGCTGGCAACCGGGAGATTGGCTTATTCCATTTGGAATGACAGGACGTAAGAAACTGAGTGACTACTTTTCCGACCATAAATTCAGCCTCTTCGATAAAGAAAATACCTGGTTGTTGTGCAGTGGAGAAGACATTATTTGGATCGTAGGCGAAAGAACTGATAATCGATTCCGGATAAATAACACAACTGATTGTGTATTAACCGTAAAAATTTCTGACGAAAAGCGGTGAATTATACAAAAAGTTACTACATTTGCAGAGAATTACTTCGCAGATATGTTAGTAATAGTTTAACTGAACTGAACTAAAAACAATCCGGTTTTTCCAAGAATGAATTTTTTATTATCAACTAATTAAGATACACTGACTGTATTTGACATGTATGTAGTACCTGACATACATGCATTCTATTTACATCATATACTTCGCAATATGCAGAAATATAACATTTTAGAACTAAACGAAAAGCTTCTTCCCGAGTTACAGACAATCGCGGAAGAGCTGGGTATTAAGAAGGTGCGTTCTTTTAAGAAAGAAGAACTCGTTTACAGGATACTTGATGAACAAGCTATTTCCTATGCCGGCATACAAGCTGAAAAGGAAAAAGAAAAAGAGGCAAAAAAAGCTGAGAATAAGAAAACCAAAGCAAAAAAAACTCCCAAAGCCACAGCCTCTAAACCTGCTAAATCTGAACCAAAACAAGAAAATGTTCTACCAGAAAAAGTTTCCGAACCTGTAGCCGAGAAAAAACCAGTCGCAGCAGCAGAGAAGAAAACTGAAAAGAAAGAACAACCGGAACGCAAAAAAAGAACCCGCATCGAAAAAGAGAAAGTTGCAACCGCAACTATGCCTGCTAATCCAGCCGAACAAGTAGTAGTTTCCAAAACACCTCAAAATGCAGCCCCGAAAGCTGTTACTCCACCAGCAGAAAAACCTGTTGAAAAAGAGAAACCTTTACTTCCTCCTGTTGTAGCAGAAGTAGAACCGGAAGTGAAAGAGGAAGCTGCTCCAGAAACGGAAGTTGTAGCAGAAGTTCAAAAACCTCAGGAAATAGTAGAAGAACCGGCAGCAAAGGCAACACCTGCTTCTGCCGACGAACCGAAAAGAGTAGTGTTCAGACATCCGGATGCAAAATCCGTCTTAGACCAGCTTTTCCCTCTCTCTCCAACCCCTGGAAAAGCTGATAAGAATCAGCCTCAGAATGAACAACAAGCAGCTACGCAGCAGCAACAAAATACACCCCGTCAGAATAACAACCAGAACAGTAACCGCCCGGGTAACCAGAATAACAACCGCAACAATCAGAATAATGCGAATAATGCTCCTCAGAAAAAACCTTTCGAGTTTGATGGCATTCTGAACGGAACCGGTGTATTAGAAATGATGCCGGACGGATATGGGTTCCTTCGCTCTTCTGACTATAATTACCTTACTTCTCCGGATGATATCTATGTTTCACAATCACAGATCAAACTATTCGGATTAAAAACAGGGGACGTTGTAGAAGTTTCTATCCGTCCGCCCAAGGAAGGAGAAAAATATTTCCCGTTAGTAAAAGTAGACAAGATCAACGGACGTACACCAGAGGAAGTGCGTGACCGTGTACCATTCGACCATTTGACGCCTCTTTTCCCGGATGAGAAATTCATGCTTACAGCACGTCGTGCTCCTAAGGTGAATGACCACATTGCTGTACGGGTAGTAGACCTGTTCTCTCCGATCGGTAAAGGACAGCGTGGGTTGATCGTTGCACAGCCTAAAACAGGTAAAACCATGTTACTGAAAGATATCGCAAACGCAATTGCGGCCAATCATCCGGAAGTATATATGATCATCCTGCTGATTGATGAGCGTCCTGAAGAGGTAACGGACATGGCACGCAGTGTGGATGCGGAAGTGATCGCTTCCACATTCGACGAACCAGCGGAACGCCACGTAAAAATTGCAGAAATCGTACTGAACAAAGCAAAACGGATGGTTGAATGTGGACACGATGTAGTGATCCTGTTAGACTCTATTACCCGTCTGGCCCGAGCATACAACACTGTCCAACCCGCTTCCGGTAAAGTTCTTTCCGGTGGTGTAGATGCAAATGCATTACAAAAACCGAAACGGTTCTTTGGTGCTGCCAGAAATATTGAAAATGGAGGTAGCCTTACCATCCTGGCAACTGCGCTGACAGAAACGGGTTCTAAGATGGATGACGTAATCTTTGAAGAATTCAAGGGTACAGGTAATATGGAACTTCAGTTAGATCGCAAACTGTCTAACAAACGTATTTATCCTGCAGTAGATATTATATCCTCCAGTACCCGCCGTGATGATCTGTTACAGGATAATGCAAGTGTAAACAGAATGTGGATCCTGCGTAAATACCTGTCAGATATGAACTCTATCGAAGCCATGGAATTCGTTAAAAAACGGATGGAACAAACCGTAGATAATATGGAGTTCCTTGCTTCTATGAATGGATAAATCATTTAAATAACTTCATAAAAAATCCCGGTCGTATTAATACAGCCGGGATTTTTTATGTTTGGACTATATCGCTGGCACAGATTTGGAAATTTCCACCAGCGATATAAACTAAAAAATTCAATCTTCCTTTATTATTACTTCTTCAAGTATTACTTCTTTCACAGCGAGGATTTTCCAGACTAAAGCTGCCAATGCACCTCCTAACAGCGGAGCCACGATAAACAACCACAATTGTGACAAAGCAACCCCTCCTTCAAATAAGGCCGGACCGATACTCCGTGCCGGATTTACTGAAGTTCCGGTAATAGGAATACAAACGATATGTACCAGTACAAGAGTCAATCCAATCGCCAACCCTGCAAAACTGGCAATATGCCCGGTTGCAGAAGTCGTCCCCAGGACAACCAGAACAAAGATAAAGGTAAAAATAAATTCAGCTACAAAAGCAACCCATCCATACCCTTCCACATATCCATTCGCACCAGTCCCGGTCAAATCCAATCCCTTCACAAGAATAGAAAGAACCAGGGATCCCAGAATAGCTCCTGTTACCTGCGAGACCATATACAGTAGGGCTTGTCCTGCGGGCATTTTTCCAGACAACCAGACTCCCAACGTGATAGCCGGATTAATATGACAACCCGATATACTGCCGATCGTATAGGCCATAGCCACTACAGACAGGCCAAACGCAAAAGCAATCGTTAATACGGCTGCTACGGAAACTGCTCCTCCATTCATCACGGCACACCCGCAACCCATTAGTACCAATACCATTGTACCAATACATTCAGTTAAGTATTTTTTTAACATATATTTAAAGTTTAATTAGTAATTTGTATTTCCTTCTTTTAAAACATTTCTTATATATATAAAACATAAAAGATTATGAAATAGTTGCAAAAAAGAGACACATCCATCAAAAGAACAGCCATGATATTTCACAAAAAAACCATTGCTATTCATCCGAAAAGCTGTTATTTTGTTGTTTCATACAAAAAGAAAATCATACAGATATGAAATCAGATATACAGATCGCCCGAGAAACACCCCTTGTGAAAATAAAAGAGGTTGCACAAAACATAGGAATATCCAGACACGAAGTTCAGAATTACGGGAGATATATAGCCAAAGTACCTCTCCAGCTCATTGATGATGAAAAAATCAGCCAAAACAACCTGATCTTAGTCACAGCGATCACACCAACTAAAGCCGGAATTGGTAAAACAACTGTTTCCATCGGTCTGGCACTGGGGTTGAATAAGATCGGTAAGAAAGCGGTCGTGGCTCTGCGGGAACCCTCTTTAGGACCCTGTTTCGGGATGAAAGGAGGAGCAGCAGGAGGGGGGGTTACTCACAGGTACTACCTATGGAAAATATTAATCTTCATTTCACAGGAGATTTCCATGCCATCACTTCAGCTCACAATATGATTACGGCCCTACTGGACAACTATATTTATCAAACACGCCATAGTTGTGAAGGGCTGAAAGAGATCAAATGGAAAAGGGTATTAGATGTAAATGACCGGAGTCTGCGTAATATCGTATCCGGTCTGGGAGGATCAGCTAACGGTGTGCCGGCCGAAACCGGTTTTGACATTACACCGGCTTCTGAAATCATGGCGATCCTTTGTCTGTCTAAAGATCTGGAAGACCTGAAACGCCGTATCGGGAATATTCTTTTAGGATATACAAACAATGATGAACCTTTTACGGTGAACGATCTGGGAGTTGCCGGGGCGATCACTGTTCTTCTGAAAGATGCCTTGCTGCCTAACCTGGTACAAACAACAGAAAATACGGCTGCATTCGTACACGGTGGGCCGTTTGCTAACATTGCCCACGGCTGTAACTCCATACTTGCCACTAAAATGGCACTCACGTATGGTGAGTATGTGATTACCGAAGCAGGTTTCGGTGCGGATCTGGGAGCGGAAAAGTTCTTCAACATCAAATGCCGGAAAGCCGGACTGGCTCCTAAAGTAACCGTCATTGTCGCAACGGCGCAAAGTTTAAAGATGCACGGAGGTGTACCGGAGCATGAAATCAAAGAACAAAACCTCGAAGGTCTGCGTAACGGACTGGCAAACTTAGATAAACATATCGAAAATATGAAAAGTTTCAGTCAACAGGTTATTGTCACTTTTAACCGGTATGCAACCGATACAGACGAAGAAATCGCCTTAGTAGCTGATCACTGTAAAAACCGGGGTGTCGATTTTGCGATGAACAATGTGTTTGCGCAAGGCGGTGAAGGAGGTAAAGATCTGGCACAATTAGTTGTAGATACCATTGAAAACAATCCATCCGGAGCATTGACCTACACCTATGAAGACACAGATCCGGTACGTGAAAAGATCAGAAAGGTTTCTGAAAAAATCTACGGAGCCAATGCAGTCGTTTACGCCACACTGGCAGAAAAGAAACTCAAACAGATCGAGAGCCTGGGCATCTCCCACTATCCCATCTGCATAGCTAAAACACGATATTCTTTCTCTTCTAATCCGAAAGCCTACGGAGTAGCCAAAGATTTCGAACTAAAAGTCCGTGATGTGATCATCAATAACGGAGCGGAAATGATCGTTGTGGTCATGGGAGAGATCATGCGTATGCCCGGTTTACCCAAAGTACCACAGGCACAAAAGATCGACATCATTCATGGCCAGGTGGAAGGACTGAGTTAAGGGGTGTTACCCAGTCATGTTCGGAAGATTTTTTACAGGGCTACGCCCTGTATTATAGCCCCCGGCAACGCTGGGGGAATGATTGACCGGGAGAGAGTTGCGGGCGGTACGCCCAGTATAATAAGAGAGTAATAAACGGTATTTATCCTGGATGACAATACTCTTTACTATACTGCACCTACGGTGCGCAACCCATGGGTTATGAATACACCCCGGCGTTGCCGGGGCCTATGGTATATTAGGGCTACGCCCTGTTTGATAATCTTCCGACCAACACTGATTTGTACTTCGAACGAATATGGTTATAAAAATGTGTGTAGAAAATAGCTCAAGCTTATCCCTTCCTTCTTCTCCGGCCTCAGCGAATGGGCGTTAAGCCGGAGGGGAAAAGAGAGCGTTAAAAAATCTCCGTTGTCTGAGCGCAGCGAGTTTCGGAGATTTTAGCGAACGTTCCCCGCAGGTAGCCCAGGCGGTGCAGCCTTGATTTTTTGCTTCTTTTTGATCAAGCAAAAAGAAGAAGCCCATCAGTCAACAAAACCAACAGGCTCCCCAACAAAATTTAGTATATATATAACCAGCGCTTACTTCACTCCTTCCGGTTGAACAGCACGAACTTCCTGTGGCAACCAGACAGCCATTTCCCCTTTACCCCGGTGCGCCCAGGCATAATAAGGGATCAAAGTCAACAGAACATCCTCCACAGACAAACGCCCTCCAGCATCATATTTCAACAATTGACCGCTCGTTTTAATCTGATTGATCCCATATAACAAATCCGGCTTGTACTCCACAGAAAACGCAGGCTTCTTATTCAGTAAGACACCAGAAACAGAACAATCATTATCAGCCCATTCCGCACAATAAACAACCGGCCCTCTTTCAATCGCAACCCGTCCACGATTAGCTTCCACCTCTTCATGTGCTACCACCATCCGGGGTTCCATATCAAAATGAATATCAATCACATCCCCTTTTTTCCAGACCCGTTCAATCGTCAAATACCCTTTTTCCGGAGAAACCGGGACAACCTCCCCATTCACGGAAACCTGATACCCCAGTTCCCGTTGATCCGCATACGCATATAAATCTCCCGGAACCACTTCACCCTGTACCCATCCCGGCAGGCGTACCTTCATGGTAAACTCCTGCTTACCGGAAGGAACTACATCGATCCGTATATCCCCATCCCAGGGATAATTTGTCGTTTGTGTCAATTGAAGAGTCTTATTCTTCACTTTCAACTCCGCCTGATTCTCCATAAACAGATTCACATACACCTGACCTTCTTTCACCGCATACACATATCCCGGCAAAGATGGAATGAACCGGCAGGCATTGGAAGGACAACAGGCACAACCGAACCACGGCTGGCGTTCATGCTGACCGGATGAAGCTAACGGATTCGGATAGAAGAAGCCACCTCCATCCAAGGAAATACCAGAGATTAACCCATTATAGAGTGTCCGTTCCAGCACATCAAAATATTTTGATTCCCCATGCAACAGGAATAAACGATAGTTCCAGTACACATTGCCGATCGCCGCGCACGTCTCACAGTAAGCCGTCATATTCGGCAACTCATAATTCGCACCGAAAGCCTCTCCGTGACTTGTAGCTCCGATCCCACCGGTTATATGCAATTTCTTATTCACCACATTCTCCCAAATCTTACCGATCGCCTCTACATATCCCATATCTCCGGTCAAAGCTGCCACATCCGCCATACCGGAATACATATAAGCAGCCCGGACAGCATGCCCGACAGCCTCCTCCTGTTCCAGGACCGGAAGATGCGCCTGGCTATATGCATCCACCCGGGTCGTATATCCCCGTTTATCCAAGAAAAACTTCGCCAGATCCAGATATTTCTGTTGTCCGGTAACCAGATATAATTTTGCCAGAGCCATTTCTGCGATCTGATGTCCCGGTACACGTACTAACTTATCCGGAGCTTCCCCAATCTCCCGGTCAATACAATCCGCATACCGGATCGCAATATCCAGAAAGTTCCGTTTACCGGTGGCCTGGTAGTGAGCGATTACCCCTTCAACCATATGTCCCAGATTATAGAATTCATGGCTCAATTCCTCCACCTTTTCCCAACGCTGGCTTCCTGCCCATTCATGAGGATGATCCGGATTCATGGTCCGTGCAGTAAATAAATAACCATCCGGCTCCTGCGCAGCAGCCACCACAGTCAACACACTATCAATATATTTTTCCAGTTTCTTATCCGGATAGGTCTGCAACAAATAACTGGCCCCTTCAATGGTTTTATACACATCCGTGTCATCAAAAGAGAACCCACCGACCTGATAGTCCGGACTGGGACAGGCAGCTTTCACAAAATTGTCATACCGTCCGGTTTCCTCACATTTACTGAACGCTAACGGAATAGTTACTTCACGACTGGCCCGGAGACGCTGTCCCCAGAAGTGATCCGTCACTTTTACCGAAGTAAAGGGAACCGGAGAAATGGGATATCCACCTCCGGGAACCTGTGCGGAAGTACACATACAGACACAGGCAAACAGGGCTAAACATTTCTTTTTCATATGAGTATCAGATTATTTTACACAAAGAAAACAAAAAAATGATCATGCACTCTATTAATAGTGTACTTTTTACTCTGAAATTATTATTATATGACTATCCTGTTTAGAGAGTATTAAGTTTCAAATTCAAGGTTCCAGGTTTAAGCCTGAAACTTTGAACTTTACACTTTCATCCTGAAACCTTGAACCCAAAACAATTCCTTCCTTAAAAAATTCAGGACAAAATAACCTGCCTCCGATTTGTCCGGATATATCTTTCAGGACTTCTGTAAAATATGGTATACATACTTTTGTAAGGTTTACTACATATCCGAACAAACGCTACCATTATTATCTCAATCCGGTATTCAAAAACAGCATACAACCAACGTACAGAAAGATCCTTTCGGACAATTATAAAAAATAACATACAATGAAAAGCTTAATTTTAATCTGTTTTAGTTTATTGACCTGGCCCGGTGAATATAACCGGGAAGAAAGAATTCAATATGTCATGGTTATTTTCTTACTGATCTCTACTATCATCCTGATCATACAAGTCATACCAACGATATGCGATAACCAGCGAAAAAAAGAAATACAGGGAAGAAACATCAGCAATGACAGGAAAGAAAAATAAGCTACGCACAACCTATACTCCAACTTCTGAAGACAGGAAACTGGTAGAACGGGCTCACCGAAAAATAGTAGAAGAACGCCTTTACTGTAATCCGGAACTCACACTGGATCTTTTAGCCAATCAATTACAGGTTACCCGTAATACGCTCTCACGGGCTATCAACCATACGACAGGTAAAAACTTTAAGAAATATATCAATGAATACCGGATAAAAGAAGCGATCCGGCTACTACAGATTCCTGAAAACCAAAACATAACTTTAGAAGCTATCATCGAAATGGCGGGTTTTAACAGCCGTACGCCTTTCTATGAAACATTCAAATCAGTAACCGGATATACCCCCACAGAATATCTGCGTAAAAACAAGAAAAAGAATCCGGAGAAGGAGTATTCCGTGTAGAATACAAACTCCATAAAAGCAGATTATCACAAAAATACGCTCTAAAACATCCAAAAGACAGGATATAAGCAATTAAAAAAACACAGCACTTTTCTTTTTCCTATAAACGGGCAGGAAAAAAAAGGATTTATGAGCGGATATTCTCTCATTCATGGGCATGAATCTGTCAAAATCCCCGGCATGATCTTCTCAAACGGTAGGCATAAACCGGCAAAAGGGTAGGCAGGAATGGTCAGAACGGTAGGCATGATTTTTTCCGGCACCTGCCTGATGCGAAAAAAAAGGAATCAACTGACCCTTTTTTTCGCTTTTTAACTATTAGTTGCCCTTCCTATATGATAACTCTACGTGTTGACAACCTGCAATCTTTCTGAGGGTTCGTCTATACAACAATAAAAAAGACCCGGCAGCGATTCAGCTAATCCCGTCAAAGAGAAAGTGTTTTTTATGAAAAGCAAACTAAATGAAAACACTAAACCTCATGAGAATGGCATACATGGCTATCTCTCTTACCCGGGTAAGAAACAGAACAAACAGAAAAGACAAATTTGTCACTTTGTCAAATTTGTCTTTTTGTTAATGAAGCAGTAACCCGTCCGGGACACGATTACATCTTTAAGAACCTTTTCTTTTAGAAGACTGGGCACGTGAAGGAGCAAATCCCTTTTTCGATGGTGCTTTGGACTTTCCTATCCGGGGTCCACCCGACTCTTTTTTCTTTTTAGGCCTATCTTTTGCGGACATAGCCTCTGCATAGGTTTTGTGCGTAGCAGTGGAAGATACTTTGTTTTTGGGGGTCTGTTTGGCAACACTGCTGGCTTTACGATAATTCGTTTTCAGATCGTACTGTTCCAATGCTTTGTTCATTTTCTTATTGCTGTTGGCAGGCTTCTTTGTCTGAACTACTGCTTTGAACTCTTCCAGTAAGGTGAATAACTCTTCCAGTTCAGCAGTCGTCAGGTTTCGCCAGTTACCCTGTCCTAAATTACCCAATTTGATATTCATGACCTGGATACGTTCCAGTTTGGTCACCTCATAATCAAAGTATTCACACATACGGCGGATCTGACGGTTCAACCCCTGAATTAAAGAGATCTGAAAGGTATACGGATTAATTTCTTTGATCTCACAACGGCGGGTCACCCGGTCCAGAATAGGTACTCCCTGCGCCATCCGGGTAAGAAAATCTTTGGTGACAGGTTTGTTTACCCGCACGATGTATTCCTTTTTATGATTGTTTCCGACACGAAGTATTTTATTGACAATATCCCCATCATTAGTCAGCAGGATCAACCCCTGGGAATCTTTATCTAAGCGACCAATAGGAAAAATACGCTGCTCATGGCTGATGAAGTCTACGATATTATTTCTCTCCTGTGTGTCAGTCGTGCTGACCACCCCTACGGGTTTATTAAATGCTATATATACAGGTTCGATCTTGTTTTTGATCACCTCTCCCCACACTTTCACTGTTTGCCCCGGCAATACCCGCATACCAATCGTCGCACGTTTGCCATTAATAGTCACCTGGCCGTCTTCAATCAGTTGGTCAGCTTCCCGGCGCGAACAATAGCCTGAACCACTGATATATTTATTAAGTCTATATTCCATTTTCCTGTTCCATGTGAATCAATAGTTGAGCCAACTGAGATTCTACCTATGTTAAATTATAGAGACAAAGATAGATCAATAATATCAGACTGAGATTCCTACTACCGGAAATTATAACTATTTACAATTTTTTCTTTTAATCCAGAAAGGAAACATATTATATTTATTTTTATAACCCAAACAATCAAAAGTTAATTTAAAACAAATACACAGAAAGAATAGGATATAAATTTTATTTTATAATAGATTTGTTGCTTCATAACTAAGAATTAATACCTAATAAGACTAAAAAACCTAATACAAATAACAGCGACCCTATGAGTAAACATATAATATCTCTACTAATTCTGATCATTACTATTACATCCTGTCATCAGGAGAAACAAAAAAGTACACTGGAAATAATAGATTTGGAACAAGCCTTTAACAAAGAACATAATTCTTTTTTTAACATACATGAGCTGGCTACAGAAGTAGAATACATTCAATTGGAAACTCATGATAGTTGCCTGATTGGTAATAACATGCAGGTATATGTTTCTGGAAATAACATTCTGACAATTACCCGTCGGCAAATATTCCTGTTTGATAGACGAACTGGTAATTTTATCAGAGAAATAGCTACTTATGGAGAAGGACCGGACAATTATACAAGAGCCATTTCCATGTTTCCTCTGGACGAACAAAACGAAACTGTAACCGTATTTGCTAATAATAAAAGAAGAACCTATTCTCTGAACGGAAATATTCTAAGGGAAACAATACAGCCTGAAGGTATTTTTAAAGCTTCTGAAATAGCACCCGGTATATTTGCAGGATTTATTCCGAACTTTTCCGGTGATGAAAAAAATAAAATAGCTCTTTTCAATGAAAAAGGAGAAAGAACGGGAGGATTTATAAATCAAAATCAGACACCTCCTATGGAAAACAGTGTAAATATATGGATGCCGAATGGTTGGTTTTATAAAAACCAATCTAAACATTATTTTTATGAACTGTTTACAGATACAATTTATCAAATATCACCTTCTGAACTGGAGCCACACGTTGTATTATTTCAGGGAAAGTATCTTCCCCCTTATGAAAAAAAGAATAGCACATTCGAAGTTCCGGAATATTTTATGATGAAAGGCTTGTATGAATCAACGAAATATCTTTTCTATAATTTCTCCTATCAACAAGGAAAATTTACTATGGTATACGATAAAAATGATAAGACCATAAAAACCTATGATATGGAAGTCATACCTTTCACATTGTCTTACATCAATGAAGATAATGAATTAATAGGTTTTATCGAGGCTTATCATATAGAAGATTGGGAAAACAGAGGCTTACTACCTGAAGAGAGAAAAAAATCATTAAAAAACAAAGATGAAATGGATAATCCGGTTATTGTCATTGGTAAACTTAAAAATTAATCTTCATCCCTCTTATTCATTACAACCCGATATTACGAAAAAGCGAATAAATACCATCTTTTTATTTTAGTCATAAAAAAAGCCCGTTATTACAAACGGGCTTTTTTCTAAAAACATATCCTATCTGTATTATAGAAGACCTTTGGTGCTGGGGAGTTCGTATTTGTAGATATCCCGGCGAATGGCCATTTTGATGGCGCGGGCTAAGGCTTTGAAAATACCTTCTATTTTGTGATGTTCGTTCTCTCCTTCTGCTTTAATATTGAGATTCATGCGGGCTGCGTCACTCAGACTCTTGAAAAAGTGAAGAAACATCTCTGTGGGCATATCCCCGACTTTTTCCCTTTTAAATGTAGCATCCCAGACTAACCAGGGACGGCCACCAAAATCGAGGGCCACTCCACACAGGCAGTCATCCATCGGCAGGGTGTAGCCATACCGCTCAATTCCCCGTTTATCGCCTAATGCTTTTAAAAGGGCTTCTCCCAAGGCAATAGCCGTATCCTCTATCGTGTGGTGTTCATCTACCTCCAGATCTCCTTTTACCTTCACTGTCAGATCTATTCCGGAGTGTTTACCGATCTGGTCCAGCATATGGTCAAAGAAGCCTAAGCCGGTAGTGATCTCTGTCTGTCCGTTCCCATCCAGATTCACTTCTACATATATATCTGTCTCTTTCGTCGTGCGCTGAACGACTGCACGGCGCTCTCCTGCGAACAGATATTCCGTGATCCGGTCCCAGTCATCTGTGATCAATACCGGAACCAATTCCACCGGATAGTTTGCCAGCTCTTCTTCCGCCTCTTCCGGTTTACGGAGCAAAATCCCTTTCGCTCCTAAATTCTTTGCCAGTTCAATATCCGTCAGACGGTCACCGATCACAAAACTATTTTCCAGATCATACTCTCCGGTCATATATTTCCCTAACATGCCGGTACGGGGTTTGCGGTTCGGAGAATTCTCTTCCGGAAAAGAACGGTCAATCAGGATATCGTCAAAACAGATCCCCTCTCCTTCCAATGCTTTCAGCATCTTGTTATGAGCCGGCCAGAACGTATCTTCCGGAAAAGATTCCGTTCCCAGACCATCCTGATTGGTCACCATCACCAGTTCAAAATCCAATTGTTTGGTAATAAAATGCAGATTGCGGAATACTTTAGGATAATATTCCAGTTTTTCCAGGCTATCCAACTGGTAATCCACAGGTGGTTCCATCACTAAAGTACCATCCCGGTCTATAAATAAGGCTCGTTTCATAGGGACATTTCTTTGAGGGATTTTAATAAAACTACATTCTCTTCCGGTGTTCCGACTGTGATACGCAGGCAGCCTTCACACAAAGAGACTGTATTCCGGTTACGAACGATCACTCCTTTACTCACCAGATAATCGTACGTAGCGTTCGCATCTCTTACTTTTACTAAGATGAAATTAGCATCAGAAGGATAAATATCAAGGACACATTCCATATTACCCAGCACATTATTCAGGATCTCTCTTTCAGATAAGATGATTCCTAACTGTTCCTTCATTTCTTTTTCCTGATTCAGTATCTCCAGTGCTTTTTCCTGGGTTAGCTGATTTACATTATAGGGATATTTGATCTTATTCAGAATAGCAATGATCTCCGGAGAAGCAAATGCCATTCCCAAACGGATGCCGGCGGCTCCCCATGCTTTGGATAAGGTTTGAAGGACAACCAGATTCGGGAAAGAACGTAGCTCTTTCACAAAAGAAGGTGCAGTTGAAAAATCAATATACGCCTCATCTATGATCACCAATCCGTCAAAACTATTCAGGATCTTATAAATCTCCTGCCGGTCCAGATCATTTCCTGTCGGATTGTTGGGAGAACAAAGAAATATCAGTTTGGTCTTCTCATCCACCGCAGCCAGTAACCGGTCCGCATCCAGACTATAGTCTCTGTTTAAATGAACTTTCCGGCACGCGACGTTATTCACATCAGCAGAAACTTCATACATTCCGTAGGAAGGATCAATGGACAAAATACTTTCCACTCCCGGTTCACAAAAAGCACGGATCAGCAGGTCAATCGCTTCGTCACTTCCGTTGCCGGTAAAAATCCATGCCGGTTCTGCCCCTCTCAGCTCAGCGATCCTTTTTTTCAGTTCCCACTGCATAGGATCCGGATAGCGGTTATAAGTGTTTGTATTATATGGGTTTTCATTCGCATCAATAAAAACAGAGGCCTCTCCCTTAAATTCATTTCTGGCAGATGAATAGGGTTTCATATTCCATACATTGGGCCTTACTAATTCTTTCAGGTCTTTCATTTGAATCTTATTTAATCGTATGACACTGGGGAGCAGTAACCTTTTTAGTCCGGGTCACCTTTCCCTCTTTCTGTTATGGTAAAGAATTAAGCCTTACGGTAACCGCGTTCCGGTGAGCCTCCAGTTGTTCGTTGGCAGCCATCACCCGGATCGTTTCACCTAACTCTTTCATACCATCTGCTGTGACCTCCTGGAAGGTGATCTTCTTGATAAAACTATCCAGGTTGACTCCACTGTATGCCTTCGCATAGCCATTGGTAGGCAGGGTGTGATTGGTTCCGGAAGCATAATCCCCGGCACTTTCCGGTGTGAAGGCTCCCATGAACACACTTCCCGCATTTTCAATCTTCTCCGCCATCTCCCGGTAATCCCGGGTCTGGATGATCAGATGTTCAGGAGCATATTCATTCGTAAAATCAATGATCTCCTGCTGATCTTTCAGGAGGATGATCCGGCTGTTAACTAATGACTTTTCCGTGATCTCTTTTCTTGGAAGTTGTTCCAGTTGTTCCCTGATCGCCTTTTCCACCTGTGGGATCAACGCTTCACAATCCGTCACCAGAATCGACTGGCTATCCGCTCCATGTTCTGCCTGCGAAAGGAAATCAGCCGCAATGAAAGAGGGATTGGCTGTCTCATCCGCGATCACCTGTACTTCCGAGGGTCCGGCCGGCATATCGATCGCCACATCTTTCAGGCTAACTAATTGTTTGGCAGCTGTTACATATTGATTTCCCGGGCCAAATATTTTATAGACTTTAGGGACAGACGCCGTACCATAGGTCATCGCTGCAATAGCCTGGATCCCGCCGGCTTTTACGATTTTACTGACTCCTGCCACCTTCGCTGCGAAAAGAATGGCCGGATGGACCTTTCCTTCCCGGTTGGGAGGCGTACACAATACAATCTCTTTACAACCGGCAATACGGGCTGGCACAGCTAACATCAGGACTGTGGAGAACAAAGGAGCTGTTCCTCCGGGAATATATAATCCAACCTTTTCGATCGCTACTGCTTTCTGCCAGCAGGTAACACCCGGAGTGGTCTCTACCTTTTCCCCGGTAAAACGCTGGGAAGCGTGAAATTTCTCTATATTTCCTTTGGCTATACGAATAGCCTGTTTCAGCTCTTCGGGAACGAGTGCTTCCGCCTCTGCAAATTCATCTTCCGTAACCAGCAGGGAGGATAAAACAACTTTATCAAATTTCTCTCCATATCGTTTAACAGCGGCATCCCCTTCCTGTTGTACTTCGTGCAGAACCGTACGGACCGTATCAAAAAGGGCTGTGACATCTAATGACGGACGTACAGTAAGTTTCTCCCAGTCCGCACGTACCGGATATTTAATTATTTCCATAGAATTCTCTTTTTAACAATCCATATTTTACAATATCCGTATAACCGGACACCAGTAATTCTCCATCCCGTTCAATACCTTCTTCCTGAAAACCCAATCGTTCCGGTATTCTCCGGCTCTTCTGATTACCGGTTGCTACCTGAATCAGAATACGGTTCATATTCAGTTTACGAAAAGCATATTGGATCAATTGATAACAAGAGAGTGTTACAATTCCTTTTCCTTCAAACAAGGGATTTAGCCAGTAACCGATCTCCACTTTGTGATTCATGTGATCCGGATTTTTTAACCCGATCAGTCCGGCAAACACATCTTCAAAACGAATAATGAACAGGATCTCTTCACTATCCACCACACTTCCTAAGAAGTTTTCACTGTCCTGCTGAGTCTTCGTAAAGTCTACAAAAGGTAACCAGGTGCGTAAAGATTCACGGTGCTCATCAATTGTCCGGAAAATAGCGGCCGCATCTTCCGGAACCGGAGGATGGAGGCTGATCTTTTCATTTACAAGGATGGAACGGGTAGGTATCATAGAATCATTTTTTCAATTGGTATGATCAAAATACCTTCTGCTCCCATTGATTTTAGTTTACCGATAATTTCCCAGAAATGTTTTTCTTCAATTACGGTCTGCACAGAAACCCAGCCCTCCTCTGCTAATGGAGTAATAGTCGGACTCTTCATGCCCGGTAACATTTCAATGATCTGATCCAGTTTCTCCTTTGGGGCATTCAGCAACACATACTTTTTGCCTTCGGCAGCCTGGATCGCTTCAAAACGGAAGATGAGTTCATTCAGAATAGTCTGCTTTTCCTCAGAAAGATCATTATTTGCGATCAGGAGAGCTTCACTCTGCATCACCACTTCCACTTCTTTCAGGCGGTTACTAACTAATGTACTCCCTGAACTGACAATATCAAAAATAGCATCTGCCAGACCAATACCCGGTGCGATCTCTACGGAACCGCTGATTACATGGAGTTCAGATTTCACGTTGTTATCAGCCAGGTATTTATTCAGGATCTCCGGATAGGAAGTTGCGATCGTTTTTCCATCAAACCACTGCACACCCTGATAATCCGCATCTTTGGGAATTGCCAGGGAAAGACGGCATTTACTGAATCCTAAACGTTTAACCAACCGGGCTTCTCCCCCTTTTTCCACATATTCATTTTCTCCAACAATACCCACATCGGCGACTCCATTGGCTACTGACTGGGGAATATCATCGTCACGAAGGAACAGAAGCTCTACCGGAAAACCTTTGGCAGATAGTAACAAAATACGTTTTCCTCTATTCAACTTAATACCTGCTTCTTCCAGCAGAAGCATTGTTTCGTCATACAGACGGCCTTTGGATTGTACTGCGATTCTTAACATCATGTGTTT
>Ga0192242_10187_pt1 | contig 29221 bp, 27 predicted proteins | sample Koala_Koa27_J3_FD_131235 | JGI IMG/M metagenome (GOLD analysis project Ga0192242, IMG submission 131235) | Enriched cells from koala feces incubated with labeled cellulose particles, San Francisco Zoo, California, United States - Koala_Koa2-7_J3 ...
GGCCAATACCATGCCTGCTTTTTCGGCGGCCATTAAGCATGGGACAGGCATCGAGCTGGATCTGCATCTGACCCGCGACGGGGAGGTAGTGGCCTACCACAACGATACGTTCAAAGAAGTCTGCGGGGAGGAACGACCCATCGAAGCCCTTTCCTCCGCCGAACTTAAAAGCCACCCCCTGGAGGGCACGACCGAGACGATCCCCCTCTTTTCGGATGTGCTTCGCCTGGTGGACGGACAGATCCCGCTTCTGGTCGAGCTGAAACTCCCTACCGGGAAAGTGGCGCCTCTGTGCGAAAAAGTAACCGCTCTCATGAAGGACTATCCCGGGCCCTATCTGATCCAGTCCTTTAATACCCTGGGGCTTTTCTGGTATAGGCGCCATGCGCCGGATGTCCTTCGGGGCCAGCTTTCCAGGCGCTTAACCATTACGCATACGCCTCAGCCCTGGCTCTTAAAATTTCTGACGGAAAATATGATGACCAACTTTTTGGGACGGCCGGATTTCATCTCCTACCGGATGGATGAACTCCCGAACCCGTTTGTCACGCTGCTTACGAAATTGTACCATACGCCTTTGGCCGTCTGGACGGTAAAGACGCCGGAAGAGATGAAAATTGCCTCCGAAAAGTATGAGATGTTGATTTTTGAGGAGTCGGGGGAAAATTATGAAATTTAAAGAACCATCTTGTCTAAATCCTTTTTCCGAGCTATAGTAGTCTTTGTGAAAAAAGGGGTGTTGTAATTTGCGTGGGCTACTAAAAAAATACCGCCACATCTGGGTGGTTTCCTATCTTCTGATCTATATGCCATGGTTCGGCTACCTGCAGTCGCGGCGGGTAGGCCAGTATCATATTATGCACTCCTTTCTGGATAACTATATCCCCTTTGACGAATATTTTATCGTCTTTTACCTGATGTGGTTCCTGTTCATCTTCGCTGCATTTGTATATTTCTTTTTTACGGACGTACAGGGCTTCTACCGGCTGACGGGATTTCTCTTTCTGGGGATGACCGTCTCCCTTATCATCTACACCATTTACCCCACCGGACAGAATCTGCGCCCGGAAGTTTTTTCCGATGACAACGTCTTTGTGACGATCGTACAGATCATGTACCAGATCGATCCGCCCATTAACGTGATGCCCAGCATCCACGTGTACAATACCCTCGGTGCCTGCATCGCCGTCGCCCACAGCGACACCTTAAGGGCCAACCACCGGTGGGCCCAGATTGTGACCTACATTCTGGGCACGCTCATCATCCTGTCCACGTTGTTCTTAAAACAGCACTCCATCGTCGATGTAGCGGCTGCCTTCCTCATGGCCGGTGCCGCCTTCCTGCTGTTCTACCATCCGTTCTTAAAGAAATTTGACCAGGCACCGAATCAGCCGGCCGGTCGTTTGTCTTAGGACGGCATGTATTTCTCAAACGCCGTGGGGATCGGATAGTCGTTTTTGATCTCCTGCGGACGGATAAAAAGAAAGTTCTTCTGATTGGTCTTCTCCAGTTCATCCACTCGGATCTCATATCCGATCATATGCCACTCCACGTGGCTAAATATGTGCTTCGCCGCCGGAAGTCTCCGGATGTGAATGGGGGATAACCCAATGCTTTTGGCATACGATTTCGTTTCTTCCATGGTCAGGTGGCCGCTCACATTGGGAAGCTCATACAACCCGGAGAGCAGCCCTGTATTTTTCCGCTTCCGGATGGCCATCTTTTCCCCGTCCAGGAATCGAAAAACCGTCTTCTCTTCGATCCGCCGTTCTTTCGCCTTCCGGCGCACCGGGATCTCCTCGGTCCTTCCCTCGATGCGGGCGCGGCAGACCTCCCGGCACGGGCAGTCTTTACAGGCGGGCTCCTTCGGCAGACAGAGCAGTGCTCCCAGCTCGATCAGTGCCTGGTTATACTCCCCGGGATCTTCTTCCGGCACGGCCTCCGCGACCAGATCCTCGATCTGTTTTTTCGTGCTTTCTTTTAAAATATCATCCGCATCCCCGGTCAGGCGGGCCGCCACGCGAAGCACGTTGCCATCCACGGCGGGTACCCGCTTATGAAACGCGATGGAAGAGATCGCGCCGGCCGTGTAATCCCCGATCCCGCAAAGGGAACGGATCTCCTCATAGGTATCCGGGAAAACACCGTGATAGTCTTCCATGATCTGCCGGGCCGCCGTTTGCATGTGGCGGGCCCGGTTGTAATATCCCAGGCCTTCCCACAGTTTTAACAGCGTATCTTCCGGTGCCTCTGCCAGCGCCTCCACCGTCGGAAGGGCGTCAAGAAACCGCTCATAGTAGGGGATCACCGTCTTCGCCCGGGTCTGCTGCAGCATAATCTCCGATACCCAAATCCGGTAAGGGTCCGACGTATGCCGCCAGGGAAGATCCCGCCGGTTCTCCTGATACCAGGTAAGAAGCGGCTCCCTCGTCTCCCACAGGACGGGATCACTCAGCACGACCGGAAGCGGATCCGCGATCCTGATACTGTCCGGCGTCACGACCGAATCATAGGCACGTATCTGAACCCCCGCCGCCTTCGCTTTTAAAAGGGCATCGGCAAAGACAGGCATGGTGGATCGATTGGGGGTCACATAGCGCACCCCTTTCATCTGTACGACAAAGAGCAGCATGGCCTCATAACCGTCCCGGGTGGCAAGGTTAAGTTCCTGGACATGCTTTAACGCCCGCTCACTGGGCGCATCCGGGAAGTAGGCGATGCCGTCATCTTCCAACGTCACGCCTTTGACTTCCACCAGATACTTCTTCCGCTCATCCTCCACATAGAAATCCAGCCTGGAATTTCCATAGGTATATTCCGGGATGATCTTTCGCTCGCCGTAAAAAAGCGGACCGGTTTTTAAGTACTCCCCCACCGCCGCATTGGGCGCCATGGCATCGATATTGATCAGGGTATTCCCCTTAAATACGGCCACCAGGTCATATTTTGTCTTCCGGGCAGGGTTCGCATTTTCCGTAACATAAACAGGGGCGCCGGGAACAAAAAGTTCCGCGCAGCGCCCTGTGTTTTTTACGTGTACGGTTTCCACCGATCCGTGGATCTCAATCTTTGCCAGGAACCGATTGGTCCGTTGTAGAAAAGATCCCCGGATCACTTTCTGGTACTTCATTCATTTCCTCCTGATCCAGAAGGTCCCGGATCGCCTCATCCAAGGACAGCATCCGCTCATCCAGCGTAGCCACCATCTCGGCACATTCTCTGAGCTCCCGGCTGATATGTTCCGGTGCGTTGCCCTCAAACTTATAGTAGATCTTGTGCTCTAAGCTGGCCCAGAAATCCATGGCGATGGTTCGAATCTGAATCTCTACTTTCGTGTCCACCACATTATCCGACAGGAAGATCGGCACTGACACCAGCATGTGGAAACTCCGGTATCCGCTCTCCTTCGGGTGCTTAATATAATCTTTGATCGAGAGAACTTTAAGATCATTCTGGTTGCCGATCATATCCGCCAGCTGATAGATGTCCGATGTAAAGGAACAGATCAGACGCACGCCGGCGATGTCATTGATGTACTTCACCATGTTCTCAATGGTACTCTCGTATCCGTTCTTGCGGAGTTTCTTCACAATGCTCTCCGGAGATTTGATCCGGGTCTTGATGTGCTCGATCGGGTTGTACTGGTGTACGTGCTGGAACTCGTCATTTAAGATCTCCAGCTTTGTGCCCACTTCCTTGATGGCTGACTCGTAGAGGAGCATGATCGTTTCCCAGCTGTCCACGTCTTCATAAATCTTAATCACGTCTTCTACTGAACTTGCCATAAGAACCCCTTCTTTCCTTGTGTACACATTATAGCATATATCGTGAAAAATGTCAGCTAATTTATACTAAAAATTATAAATTATCAAAATTCTATCCCCTCCCGGGCGCTGACTCCCCGGTCATACGGATGTTTCACTTTGGTCATCTGTGTGGCATAATCCGAGATTTCAAGTATCTTATCAGTTGCCTCCTGCCCCGTCATAATGATCTCCAGTCCGCGGGGTTTTTGTTCCAGGAACCGGAGCAGTTTCTCTTCGCTTAAAACCCCGTACTGGGTGGCACAGAGAATCTCATCCATGAACAGCACATCAAAGGGGCTGCAGAATTTGACGATCTCATCCAGCGCCTTCGTATTGTAATGTTTCAGATCCGCCAGCTCCTGCCGGTTCATCTGGTTTAGGAATTTCACATGATCGCGGCCGGGCAGAAGGGTGACCTTCGGGATCGTCTCCAGAATCTTGCGCTCGTTCCCGGAATTATCTTTCAGAAACTGAAAGACGAGCACCTGTAAGCCGCTCCCGGCGGCCCGGATCACCTGGCCCATGCCGGCGGTCGTCTTGCCTTTGCCGTCTCCGTAGTAAACGTGTATCTTTCCCTTTCCCTGCATTTGCACATTACCTCCGTTCCGGTTCTATTTTACTATAAAGGGATTCGAATTGGAATTGTTTTTCCTCGGATATCCATGTATAATGAACAGAGAATTCTTAAAAAGAGGACTTTAAAAGCTATGTTCCGACTGTGGGGAAAAGAAATGAAAGACAACCATATGCTAAGGGATATCGTGATCGAGGATGCCTCTGACGATACCCGCACCCACAAGATCTTCCATGCGCTGGATCAGATCTGCTATGCATTTGACTTAAGCACACCGATCTGGCTGGACGCCACGATCGAAGATTTCAAACGGCACGACAAAGCCCGTTTCTACCCGGATAATTTCGTCGATACCATTGATTTTGATTACCTGGAGATCCAGGTCATCGAAGAGTAAGGAGGCCGGTCATGATCACCACACCGGGATTGTCGATCAATTTCATAAAAAAAGAACCTTACGCAGGTTCTTATCGCGGGATGCGTTTCACCTTTGCCTCCACCGGGGAGGCGATCGACGCCATCCTGTATCCGGAGCCCTGGTGCCTGGAGGCGACTCCAAAGGAAGACCGCATACAAAAGCAGTTCCCCCTTTCAGAGGATGGTCTTTCGGATGCGGTCGCCTGGGCCGATGCCATGTACGAAGAAAATCCGGACAAATGGGCTGCTAATTGACATCAAGATTCATGTCATAGAGTACCCATTCCCCGTTGTCATGGACATAGCTTAAGGTATGCGTACAGGTCCCTTCCCTGGTGCCATTGCTGCCGCCAGTGAGTTTATCGTCCCCGTTGATCTCCACACGCATCGCGGATTTCCCGTTCTCAACGGTGGGATATGCATACGCCGCCAGGTTGCTTAAACTGTAACCGCTGACCGGCGAGCTCCCGCCGTATCCAAAATCATTATCCTTCAGACTTTCATATTTATTCAAAAGTTCTTCTTTTGTCTCTTCATATGAATTTGATAACGCGTCCACCGCAGTGACTTTCATGCCCTGCACTGCGGCATTTAAAATCGATCTCAGATCGGTGGCCGCCTTGGTGACCACTTCTTTGATCGTCTCTTCATCGTATTTGGCCGTCACTGCAGCGGTCTCTCCCTCGGGTGCTTTCACCAGCTGGACGATGTTATCCACATTATCTCCGGTGACTTCTACATAATGGATATCTCCAAAAATGGGGGAGATGGTATAAGTATCACTTCCATCGTCGGTGCTCACTTTGTACTGATCGGAAACAATGATCTTATCTACCGTGACCGTCGCGCCTTCCGGCACGGAAATCGAATAGGAACCTTCCTTGTGATCCTCGGTGGGCTCCACCTTCCAGAAGAGTCCGTCTCTTTTCAGATCCAGCGTCATGGAACCGGTGACTGCGTCTGCAGTGGCATACTTCACATCATAGGTGGTATGAAAAAGTGAACCTGACTGTTTGTTCACACTCAGGATCGTGTATTTCTCCCCGATGCTGCTGTCCTCGGCAACAGTCGCGGCGGTGACAAAAGCTTCTTTTGTCGTAAACTCGCCTTTCTTTTGTACATACATGTTATCATAGGCGACGCTCCAGTTGCCTTTTAAGGCCGCACTGGCATATTTCTCGGCGATATGGCTGGAACCGAGCAGGAAATTGCAGCAGGCGATCAAAATGACCACGGCCGCGACAGCAGCCAGCACCGAAATGATCTGCGCTCTTCTTCCCTTCTTCGAGAGCGGGCGTTTCTCCTTCTCTTTCTTTTCCTTTTCCTGCTTCGTCTCTTCGCCGGCTTCCTCTGCCTCGGAATCAAGATTCTCCTCCGGCGCCGCATCCGCCCGTGTATCCGTCGAAAGATCCTCTGTCAAGCCTAAGGAGTCTGTCTCCGTATCCGCCTCTGCCGGTGCATCCATTTCGGAAACGTCGTAGGATTCGCTCTCCGTCTCCTTGAGCCTGGTGCCGCAATTCTCGCAAAAGACCGCATTCTCATCATTCTTGGTTCCGCATTCCGGACAATACATACCCTTTTCCTCTCTTACTCGTATTTTTGAATGAAGGCAATGTTCGCACGTTCCACTGACGTCAACATAGTCTCATCGTTGAAATTCTTCTTCGAGATCGTTCCGCGATACCAGCTCTTGCTGTTAAAATAATTACTCAGATCCGAGCTCTCAAAGATGTACCCGTGGCGGGCGTAGATCTCATTTCGTGCCAGCCGAAGCGTACTCTTGGACATCCCGGCGATATCCGAGTAAGTCAGATACCGGGAACTGCTGTCGGGAATAATGTATCCACTGGAGGTTCCCGAGCTGACGGTCCTTCCGGATACCGCAACACCCGGCTGCCCCTGAATCTCGATCTGAACCTGCGTCTGTCCGCTGCCGGAAGAAGCCGACTCGCTGCTCTCTTCCTCTTTCGTCTCACTGCTTGTGGAACTCTTCCCGGACGACACACTGATGTCGTTGCTGATATCCACCACCGTCACACCGGAATTGGTATTCTCATCCTCCGTGGCCAGGGCGCTTAACTCCTGCGTAGTGACGGCGCTGCTGACCCGGCCCAGATCCAGGTTGCTGATGATGGTCGCCAGAATAAGGACCACCGCCACGACTGCCACCGCTCCGGCAATCACGGTCACTCTTGTGATGGTTCTCTCTTTGGTCTTCCCTTTTTCCTTTTTTTCTTCCTCTTTCTTTCCTTTTCTGTTCATCTTCCTCTTAGACCCTTTATTTATTCTTCTCTTTTAGTTCCACAGTTCGTGCAGAATTTCATGTCATCTTCCAGGACCATGCCGCAGTTTTTACACACGTACTTGCCCGAAGCCTGTGTCTGCTGCTCCTCGTCCGCTTCCACCACCTGTTCCTCCACGGAATCGGCTTCCTTCTCCACGGCTTCCGCCGCCTGTTCATAAATCTCTTCCGGCTTCTGTGCCGGCTCTTCATAGGCGACGTTCTGGAGCGCTTCCTCCATCGCCTCCGTCTCGGAAGCCGGGACCGGTTCGGGTGCCGGTTCACTCTCCGGCTCTGGCTCGCTGGCCGCTTCTTCCTTCGGGAGCGCCGTCCCGCATTCTACACAAAACACGGCATCCTCGTCATTGACCGCGCCGCAGTTCGGGCATTTCTTTTTCCCTGCCGGTGTCTTTGGCTCTGCACTCTGAAGCGGTGCGCCACAGTTGATACAGAACTTCGCGGTAGATTTGTTGCTGAATCCACACTGCGCACAAACTTTCACATCACTGACTTTTGCCAGTTCCTGCTGAAGGCCCTGATTCGTTTCCTTCAGTTCCCGAATCTGTTCGAAAAGATCTTCATATTCTGTATCCGTCTCATCTAAATGTCTGTCCACACAAAGGCTGCCTACCTCCTCGGTAAGCTTCCCGATCTTTTTCTCATTGCTCCTGATCTGGTTATTAATCCTGGCATTTTCCGACGCATTTTTGGCCCTCGTAGAGACTTCCTGGCCCGCCTCGGAAATGGAATCCTTCATCTTATCTATAAATGGCATGTTTACCTCCTCCTGGCTTGCAAAAACCTAAAATCATTATATCATATTTCCCGGGCGGTAACAAATCTTATCTTGTTATTTCCACTGCGAAATGATAAACTATGGATGAATCAGAAGCCACCGTATTTAAGGGGGAAAATGTATTTATGTACTGCAAATACTGCGGAGAAAAAATTCAGGACGGCATAAGTGTCTGTCCATCCTGCGGCCGAACGCTCACAGAGGCAGGGCCCGATACAGATACGGAAAAAGATCCGCACAGTTCTGTTCACATCTGGGACGTCTTAAAACCACAGAAAAATTTCTCTGTGTGCAGCTTTGTCTGCTGGGGCGGCGCGCTGGTCGGACTGATCGCCCTGCTGTTTCCTTTTGTCACTTTGAACATGCGGGGATTCTCCTCAACCTACTACCTGTTCGGCACCGCAGACGGCATCTACTTTGCCGTGATCTTTCTGGTCATCGCCGTCGTGAATTTTTCCCGGTTTTATCTGGCAGATCTGCTGGGGGCTCTCGTCTCCGGCATCTGGCTGGTCATCGAATCTTACAGCCTGAACGAATCCTTAGGCGCCAACGCAGGGCTGATCCGTTTCGGCGCCGGAAGAACGGTGATGATCATCGGCATCCTTCTCCTGTTCGCCGGCGGCGTCGCCGGTCTCATCCTGACTGCCCTTACCCGGACCGAAAACGAATAAATATACGAACAGGAGCGGACAGCTATTTTCTGTCCGCTCCTTTTTTGTCTCTGTTTTTCTATGTATCTTCTTCGGTCTCTTCCCCGGTCTCTTCCGTGGTCCCTTCCGTGGTCCCTTCCGTGGTCCCTTCCGTATCTTCTTCGTCCCCGCTTAACCGGTTTCCGCGGATGCCCATCGCTTCCCTGGCCGCCTCGGCATTCTCGGTATCCGGGAAGGCATCCATGACCTGCTGGAAACAGGTATTGGCCTGCTCTTCATCTCCCTGCTGCTGATAGCACTGTCCCATCAGCAGGTACGCCCCGCCATCGTCATACGTCTCGTCCATCTGGATGACTTTTTCCAGGTAGATGATCGCCTCTCCGTAATCGCTGGCTTCATAGCTCTCCTGCGCGGCTGCGTAGTATTCGCTGCACATCTCCGGGAACAGGGACTCTCCCAGCGTGTTATACACTTCCATGCCCTCCTCTCCGAGGGCTGCCGTTTCAATATTTAAAAGGGTATCCGTCCGGTCGCTGGTCGTCATCTCGCCATCCGTATCATTTTGAAGACTCAGCAGCGTCTCGTAGGCTTCCTGCGTACTCTCCGCGGTCAGCGGCGCATTCTCACTCTCCACCGTAGTCGATCGGTAATCCTCCAGCTCCGTCTTTAACGCGCTGATCTGTGCCTCCTCGGTTGCGATCTTCTCGCTGAACGCTACAGTTTCATCGTTAATAGACGATTGTCGGGAGGAGATAATGGCCGGCATGACTAAGAACCACATGACCGCCACTCCGACCAACAGACCGATGCCGATATTCAGTGCTGTATGCCATCCGGTATTTTCCCGGACGGTCGGCGTCGCCGGCTGGATAATCGTCTCATTGCCCAGGTTATACGTGACCGTCTGCTCATCCTGCTTGCTGTCCTTGTTCTTGGCCTTCGTCGAACGCTCTTTCCCGACCTGATTGAGCTCGTACATATATTTCAGGGTGATGGGATCAGTGGTGTCCAGTTTATGGGCCGTCAGGATGGAGCTTCTGGCATTGGAGTACTGCCCGGATTCCGTGTACAGAAGGCACAGCAGCTGGTGCGCTTTTACGAAAGTCGGGTGAAGATCCACCGCTTTCTTTAACTGGATGATCGCCATATCGACGGCATCCTGCTGCGCATAGGCCAGCCCCTGGTTATACCGCTTTGCGGCCTCATTGATATTCTCCAGTTCCCCGGGCACTTCCTGCAGTTTCTCTATGAAGTAATTGGCAATATTATCTGCGGTGCCGAAGTTCCGGCTGATGATCCACTCCACCAGCGCTTCCACTACATCGCCCCGGCCATAGTAAGCCAGGCCCAGCAGGTTGCGGGCGGCCAGATTGGATCGGTTATATTGCAGCGACCGCTTGAAAGACGCAATGGCTCCGGTAAGGTCCCGGATCCCGGCTCGTTTCAGGCCGTCGTTGTACCAGTAATTGGATTGGTAGATCAGTCTCGATTCATAATCCATAACGCATCTAAACCCTACTCTTCCTCTTTCTGCTCATCTTTGTTATTCTGTTCCTCGATGGCTTCCTTGATCAGTTCCGTCACATCTGTCAGATCTTCCGCATAGACGGCATCCTCGATATCTTCCACTTCCAGACTCGGCTGGAATTTCTTCAGCTCCTCGTCAAAATTAAGCATGCTAATCTCCTCCTACGAGTGCTTTTACCTCTCCCGCCAGATACAGGGACCCGAGACAATAGATCTCGCTATCCCCCCGCAGGGTAAAAGCAGTCTTGATCGCATCTTTTATCTCTTCTTCCACCCGGACTTCTTTCTTTGTATTCGCCCGAAATATTTCTGCCAGTTCCTCCACCGGTACGCCCCGCACATCCTTAATCCCGGTGAGGATGTAGGCTTTTGCATCCAGATGCTGGGTCATCTCCCGGATCATCTCCGGATAGGCTTTATCCTGTACCGCGGAAAAAAGGATCACCGGCGGTTCACTCTCTTCGTCTACCGCCAGCCGGTTCATGGTCCGGATAAAGGAACGGATCGCACCCGGATTGTGTCCTCCGTCTACAAAAAGATGAGGCATCACTTCCTCCATGCGGCCTTCCCAGACAAGTGTACGAAGGGCGCGCTCCCACCGGTCTTCCTGGATCTTCGTCCCCTGTAGCACCTCTTCGGCGGCCTCGATCGCGATCTCGGCGTTGACGGCCTGATAAATCCCGCATACCGGCAGATGCCAGATCCTCTTTTTATCATACCCATTCCCCCGGAAAAAAGCAACCTCGTTTCGGGTCACCTCACAGATCGTCACGGAGTCTTCCGATACGGCTGTATAAGGGATGCCGAGGCTTTCTGCTCTCTCCCGGATCACGGCACTGGCTGCCGGGTCGCTGTCGTCATAAATGACCGGCACCTTTTCCTTTAGTATCCCGGCTTTTTCCGCAGCCACCTCCTCGATCGTATCCCCCAGATACTCGGTATGATCTAATCTGATGGACGTGATCACGGTGAGGATAGGATGCGCGACTGCGTTGGTGGCATCCAGGCGTCCGCCCATTCCGGTCTCCAGGATCACATAGTCGACTTTACGCTGTGCAAAAACAACCATGCCCATGCCAAAAAGGAATTCAAAGTAGGAGGGATGCTCGATGCCGATATCCTCCATCTCCTTCACTACGGTATATACTTTCCGGAAAGCCTGAGAAAAAGTCTCATCATCCACCGGTTCCCCGTTGATCTGAATCCGCTCGTTAATCTTCACCAGATGCGGGGACAGCAGCCATCCGGTGGTATACCCTTCCGCATTCAGGATGGCGCGAAGGTAGGCACAGACCGAGCCTTTCCCGTTGGTCCCGGCCACATGGATGATGCTTTCCCCGTCCTGGGGGCTGCCCAGCCGCCTGAGGAACTCGCCTGTATGTTCCAATGTATGTTTGCGGGTAAACCGGGGGATGTCTTCGATATACGCCACCGCCTGCCCGTATGTCTCCGGTACTTTCTCCATCCGTCCTTACAGGTCCTTTAACTGTTCCATGGTGTTGGCCATCATCTGCTCGTATTTCGCGAGTTTCTCCCGCTCGGAAGCGACTTTCTCTTCCGGCGCTTTGCTGAGGAATTTCTCATTATTTAACATCCCGTTGCAGCGGGCGATCTCTTTCTCCAGCCGCTCCTTCTCTTTGGTCAGGCGCTCCTTCTCCTGCGCCTTATCCACCAGCTCCTCTAAGGGCACGTAGACCGTGGCATCCGGCACCACGATGGAAACCGAATCCTCCGGAATTCCCTCTGTATCGGAGGCGAGGATCATATCCGTGGCATTGGCCATCATCCTGGCCGGGCCACAGAGCGTGGCTAAGCCTTCCCGCAGATCCGCATCTTTACTTACCACATAGAACGCTGCCTTTTTGGAATTCGGCACATTCCGCTCCGCACGGACGTTCCGCACGCCCCGGATGATCTCTTTATAATGGCTTAAGACATTTTCCGCCTCGGGGAAACATCTGTCTTCCTCGTACACCGGCCAGGTGGACATCATGAGCGACTCTTCCTCCGGGATCAGTTTGCTGTAGATCTCCTCGGTAATAAAAGGCATATAAGGATGCAGCAGTTTTAAGGAATTTTTTAACACTTCCCTTAAGGTCCACAGGGCGTTGTTGGCGGCAAGCGCATCGTCTTTACTGTGGTACAGCCGGTCTTTCGTAATTTCCACATACCAGTCGCAGAATTCATCCCACATGAAATCATAGATCTTGGAGAGCGCAATGCCGATCTCAAATTTATCCAGATTTTCCGTCACTTCTTTTACCAATGTATTGCATTCGGATAAAATCCACCGGTCCGCCACATTTAATTCCTCCATCTTTGGCGTGGTGATCTCTTTCTCCTCCATATTCATGAGGATAAACCGGGAGGCGTTCCACACTTTGTTGGCGAAATTCCGGCTGGCCTCCACTTTCTCCGTGGAAAAACGCATGTCATTGCCAGGCGCATTTCCCGTCACCAGGGTCATCCGAAGGGCGTCGGCCCCATACTGGTCGATGATATCCAGCGGATCGATGCCGTTCCCCAGCGATTTACTCATCTTGCGGCCCTGATCGTCCCGCACCAGGCCATGGATCAGCACTGTATGGAAGGGCGATTTTCCGGTATGTTCGTACCCGGAAAAGACCATCCGGATCACCCAGAAGAAGATGATATCGTATCCGGTCACCAGCACATCCGTCGGATAGAAGTATTTGAAATCTTCGGTTTCCTCCGGCCAGCCAAGGACGGAGAAAGGCCAAAGGGCCGAGGAGAACCAGGTATCCAGTGTATCCTCGTCCTGGGTGAAATGGGTGCAGCCGCACTTGGGGCATTTCTCGGGCATGCCGTGAGAGACCACCACTTCGCCGCATTCATCGCAGTAGTACGCCGGGATCCGGTGCCCCCACCAGATCTGCCGGGAGATGCACCAGTCTTTGATATTTTCCAGCCAGTGGAGATAGATCTTGTCGAACCGCTCCGGCACGAATTTTAATTCTCCGGTTTTGATGGCATTGATGGCCGGTTTGGCCAGTTCGTCCATCTTGACGAACCACTGCTGCTTGATCAGCGGCTCCACCGTCGTCCCGCAGCGGTCATGAGTCCCCACGTTATGCGTATGAGGCACGACTTTGACCAGATAGCCGCCATCCTCCAAGTCTTTTACGATGGCATCCCTGGCCTCATACCGCTCCATACCGGCGTATTTTCCGCCATTTTCATTGATCGTGGCATCATCGTTCATGATGTTGATCTCGGGCAGGTCGTGGCGTCTGCCCACCTCAAAGTCGTTGGGGTCGTGGGCGGGCGTGATCTTCACCGCGCCGGTCCCGAATTCTTTATCTACATATTCATCCGCAATGATCGGAATCTCTCTGCCGACTAACGGCAGGATACAGGTCTTCCCGACCAGCTCCGTGTACCTCTCATCGTCCGGATGGACGGCGATGGCCGTATCCCCCAGCATGGTCTCGGGCCGCGTGGTGGCGATCTCCAGGAAATCGTCGGTGCCCACGATGGGGTATCTGATATGCCAGAAATAGCCGTCCTGCTCCTCGTGCTCCACTTCCGCGTCGGATAAGGACGTGCCGCACTTGGGACACCAGTTGATGATCCGGTCTCCTTTGTAGATCAGGCCTTTTTCATAAAGGTTGATGAACACTTCCTCCACTGCCTTCGAGCAGCCCTCGTCCAGCGTGAACCGCTCCCGGTCCCAGTCGCAGGAGACGCCCAGCTTCTCCAGCTGGCTCTCGATGGTGCCGGCATATTCATCCTTCCACTGCCAGGTCCGCTCCAGGAATTTCTCCCGGCCCAGTTCCTTCTTGTCGATGCCTTCCTCCTTCAGCTGGTTGGTCACCTTCACCTCCGTCGAGATGGCGGCGTGGTCCGTTCCGGGCACCCATAACGTATTGTAGCCCTGCATCCTTTTGTACCGGATGATGATGTCCTGCAGCGTGTTGTCTAAGGCATGGCCCATGTGCAGTTTTCCAGTAATATTCGGCGGCGGCATGACCGTCGTAAACGGCGTTCGGCTATAATCTACCTCCGCATGGAAGTATTTATTATCGCACCATTTTTTATACAGCTTTTCCTCGATGCCTTTCGGATTATAAGTTTTGTCCAGATTTTCGCTCATCAGGCCAATCCTCCTTTATCATACCGGGTCCCTTACGGGCATAAAAAAAGCCCTTTACATCGTAAAGGGCGGGATGATCCCGCGGTACCACCTTCATTTTTCACTCTGTTATACTCCTCTTGTCCTGTAACGGGGACGACTCCGGGATGGCCTACTTCCAAAAAGTTTCAGTCAACCGGCTCCGAAGCTACCTTCCACGGCAGGATCACCTTCGCATTCCTCTCAGCCAAACGGTCTGCTCTCTGTCAGGGCCTGACGCGTACTCCTCTTCTTCAACGCCTTTTTCTTCTTAAAATAACTATCCCCTATGATAGGCTATGAAAGCCCTTTTTGTCAAGCATTTACAGCAGATTCAGTGTCCGCAGCACAAAGAGCCAGCCGGTCAGTGTGAACGCGCTTAAGATCGTGGTCAGCATGACCGTGGAGGACGTCATGACCCCGTCATGGCCCATGTTCTGGGCCATTACATAGCAGCTGACTGTGGTGGCCGACCCCAGCATGATGAGGATCGCCGCCATCTCCTGACCGGAAAATCCGAACAAGGCAGCAACGGGCAGAAACAGGGCGCAGAAGCCCACCAGTTTCAGCACGGTGGCGGTGATGGCCGGCGCTTTCTGCTCCAGCGCTTTCTTCAGGTCAAAGGTGGCACCCATGGCGATCAGTCCCAGCGGCGTCGCGGTGGCCGACAGATTATCCACCGTCTTTTCCATGATCGCCGGCATGGGGATCCGAAGGAGCGACCACAAAAGCCCCAGGACAATGGCGATAATGATCGGATTGGTCACAATATCCTTCAGTGCTTTTTTCATGGTCTCCCGGCCCAGGCCCTGTTCTCCCGGCCGGGTTAAGGACAGCACGACCACCGCCATAATATTATACAGCGGCACACTCCCGATCATCATAAGCGGCACCATTTCTGCAGATCCGTACATATTTTCCACCAGGGCCATCCCCAGAATGGCCGCGCTGCTTCGATAGGAGGCCTGGATGAATTCACCCCGTAGAGCCCCGTCCTTCCACAGCAGGGAAAAGAGCGCACTGATCCCGATGCACAGCAGCGTGACCACGAAACAGAACAGGACAAATCCTCCGTCCCACATTTCGTTCATATCCACTTCCGCCAGGTCTTTAAAGACCATCACCGGCAGCGGCACCAGAAATACAAAGCTATTCATTTTTAAAGCAAATTCTTCATCGACCCATCCGATGCGGCGCAGCACCATGCCCAGCACCATCAAAAGGAAGACCGGAACGGTCGCGTTCAGGCTGAAGATCAGATTTTCCATAACAAGCCTCTGTCCGCGTTTTTCGTACGCTCCTATCTTACCATGAATCGGGCCGTTCTTCAAATACTCCATTTTATATGCATAATCAAACACAATTTTGACCAAAAGCCTGCCCCTCCTTGTTGTTTCCTTCACGCAGATATGTTATAATTTGGAAAACGACATAAGAAATACAAACAATCGTTCTAATCACAAAGGTGTGATCTCCTGCGTGAAAAGGCGTTTCTCTTTCATCCCGACGCCTGCGGTGTCGGCTTTTTTATTTTATGGAACAGACGAATCAATGCGAAGAACTGCTGGATCAATTAAAAAACGAACGGGCTCTGACCAAAGCGCAGTGGGTCACCTTAATCGACGGGCGAAATGAAGACCTTTTTCGACAGGCGTCTGCCATGGCCAGGGAAGAACAGAACCGTTGGTACGGGCATGATATCTACGTGCGGGGACTGATCGAATTTACCAACTACTGCCGCAACGACTGCTACTACTGCGGGATCCGAAGGAGCAACGGCAACGTCCACCGGTACCGGTTAAGCGAGGAAGAGATCCTGGGCTGCTGCCAGAGCGGATACGAGCTGGGCTTTCGCACGTTCGTGCTGCAGGGCGGCGAGGACGGGTATTTCACCGATGCGCGGTTGTGCGCGCTGATCAAAAAGATCAAAGATGCGTATCCGGACTGCGCCATCACCCTTTCCATCGGGGAGCGTTCGAAAGAAAGCTACCAGGCCCTTTTTGACGCCGGTGCCGACCGGTATCTCCTGCGCCACGAGACCTGGAACCCAGAACATTACGCAAAACTGCACCCGAAAGAATTAAGCGCACAGCATCGGCAGCAATGCCTGTGGGACTTAAAAGAAATCGGCTACCAGGTGGGGGCCGGCTTCATGGCGGGCTCTCCGTATCAGACCACGGAAAATCTGGCGGAAGATATGCTGTTTCTGAAAGAGCTGAATCCCCAGATGGTGGGCATCGGACCGTTCATCCCCCATCATGACACACCTTTTAAAGACGAAAGTGCAGGTACCCTGGAACTGACCCTGTATCTGTTAAGCCTGATCCGGCTCATGCTGCCGAAAGTACTGCTGCCCGCCACCACAGCGCTGGGCACCATTGATCCGAAAGGCCGGGAACAGGGCATTTTAGCGGGGGCCAACGTCATCATGCCGAACCTGTCCCCCACGGAAGTCCGAAAAGACTACCTGCTCTATGACAACAAAATCTGCACCGGCGACGAGTCCGCACAGTGCCGCCGATGCCTGGAGAGCCGGATGGAAGCCATCGGGTACCACGTAGTCACCGACCGGGGAGACTCCAAGAACTGATTCCACCGAATTGGGGACGGAGTATTTCTAGAAATACTCCGTCCCCAATTGAAGAAAGGGTGTCCCTTTTTTGAAATTGTCGTTTAAAAGTATACATAAGCTCTGATTTTTTGAAGGATTGTGCAAATTGGAAGCGTTTATCCAGCAAAAATTCTCTTCCACACGGAAGAGTAATTTATATATGTGCAAAAGAAAATTGTAATTATGCAAGAAAACAGCCCCTTTTTTCAATAAGGGACAGGGTAACTTGAATCCGGGACAGGGTAGTTTCAATTTGGGACGGAGTATTTTTAAAAATACCCCGTCCCCAATGAAGGAAGGAGTAGGTATGGGATTAAATGATACGCCTGCCAGTGAGCGGAAGCATATTGGTATTTTTGGCAGGAGGAATGCGGGTAAATCGAGTGTGATCAATGCGATGACGGGTCAGGATCTGGCTATTGTCTCTGAGGTGAAGGGGACGACGACAGATCCGGTGCAGAAGTCGATGGAGCTTCTGCCTCTGGGGCCGGTGGTCATGATTGATACGCCGGGGCTGGATGACAGTGGGGACCTGGGCAGTCTTCGTACGGAAAAGGCATACCAGGTCTTAAATAAGACGGACATCGCGCTTTTGGTGGTGGATGGCACGGTCGGCATGACGGATGAGGATTATGAGATTCTGGATATGATCCGGGAGAAGACGATTCCCTGTGCGATCATTATGAATAAGGCGGATCTGGTGGATGAAAACAGGAAGAAGGAAACGGCGCCGGATGAGGATGAGGTGTCGGAACCGGTCATCTGGGTCAGTGCCACGGATCAGACGAACATCTATGAGTTAAAGGAGTTGGTTGGCTCTCTGGTGCCGGAGGAGGAGCAACGGTTAAAGCTGGTCGGGGACCTGCTTTCTCCGATGGACTATGTGGTGTTAGTCATTCCGATTGATAAGGCAGCGCCAAAGGGGCGTCTGATTCTGCCGGAGCAGCAGACGATCAGGGATATTCTGGAAGCCGGGGCGATCTCGGTGGTGACCCGGAATACGGAGTTAAAGGAAACGTTATCCTCGCTTGGCCAGAAGCCGGCCATGGTGATCACGGACTCGCAGGCGTTTGAACAGGTGGCGGCGGAGGTGCCGGAGGATATTCCGCTTACTTCTTTCTCGATCCTGCAGTCTCGTTACAAGGGGGATCTGAAGCATCAGGTGGAGGGTGCCCGGACGCTGAGTACGCTGGAGGAAGGAGATACGATCCTCATCTCGGAAGGCTGCACGCATCACCGCCAGTGCGAGGATATCGGCACGGTGAAGCTGCCGGGCTGGATAAAAAAGTTCACCGGAAAGGATATCAATTTTGAGTTTTCCAGTGGCACCGGTTTCCCCACGGATCTCAGTAAATATAAGCTCATCGTCCACTGCGGCGCCTGTATGTTAAATGAAAAGGAAATGCAGCACCGCATTCGCTGTGCGAAGGACGCGGGCGTGCCGATCACGAATTACGGGACGGCCATCGCTTACATGAACGGTATCCTGGAGCGCAGTATCGCGATGTTTGATCTATAAAAAAAGACAAACGTAAAGACGGGAAGGTGTTCTTTTATGAACGCCTTCCCGTTTTTTCTGCCTGTCTTATTCCGCGAGGAAGCTCTCCTGCAGGATTTCTTCCATATCCTGTAAATTTTTTTCGGAATGTTCGATCTCTCTGGAGTACCGATACACCGTATCCAGGACTTCCTCCATCGTAAGTTCGTTCCCGTTTTTGACCCAGCGGGACATGAGCAGGCACTGAATATGCAGCAGTGCCGCCGCCGCCATTTGGGCCATGGCCAGTGCCTCGCCGTCGTAGACGGCCCCGCAGAAATAGGTGAATATAAAGTAGACCAGAATCTGCTCGCAGATGGTCTCCCACGCCGGCAGATGCTCCTTCTGCCACGCCCCAAACTCCCGGCGGACCTGCGCATAGGTCTTTTCATCCGGCAGCACGTAATCTTCGGTCTCCTGTAGCCCCACAAACCAGCTGCCGTTTAATAATTCCAGGCAGTATAACGGAAGAAATTTTTCCCGGACGAAGGCGTAGGCGCGCGCTTCATCGTCATGGAAAGATTGGATCTTCTCTTCCACAAAAGCGGCGGCCGCCGGGGTCTCGTACTTCCGGAAAACTTCCTCGCAGGAAAAAATCTTCCGGTGACGGATTCTTCTTTGCAGGTCATGGGCCAGTCCCAGAGTTAGCCCTACCCGCACCGGAATTGGCTTTTCCCTGTCCTGCAGGATCCTTAGGATCACGTCTCTGGCATCCACCAGCTTCGAATACAGCAGGGGATCGAAGTCCTTCCAGGACTCTTCCCCAGGCCGATCCAGGCTGATAAAGGTGGTCTTCTCTTTTTTGTTTAAGATCAGCCGGGCCGCTTCCGGGCAGGATAAAGAGAGCGAAATCTCCCGGACGCCCTCGAATTCCTCTACGTGGCGGGGATATCTCCGACAGGTCGCACAGAGCGCATCGCATCCCAGTTCCGTGTAAATATCACAGAGATTATCCTCATTTAAAAAGGCGCAGCGATGCTCCGCGGACTGCGAAATCTCGCCCGTTTTAAAATCAATGACGCTTCTTAACCGTTTCCCAAAATCTCCTTTTACCTTCCGATACCGCCGCAGTGACTTCTCATCCACAAAGATCTGCCACTGTGCACAGCAGGTATCCTCACACCCATCCGCGGTGCAGGTAAATTGTCCATAATAATCCGGTACTGTATAACGCATCTCTTTCCCTCCGGCCAACTACTCTAATGGTACCTGATTCCGGGCGATTATGCAAATAATATCTACTGGTTTCTGCAGAAAAACGCCGGGCAAAAATCCCGGCGTGTATCACTTCTATCTGTAATTTTCTCTTCATGCCTCCGTCATCAGAAATTTAAAGATGCCAGATACGCGGTATTTCCGCCATCCTGCAGCACAGCATCTGCAATGTTGACACAGCTGTCGCTCATGCGCTCCACGCTGTACAGGATTTTGTTAAATGACGGTGTTAAGCTGGGGGAGCATTTCCCTTTCGCGACCCGTTTCGCGTGGGCTCTTCGCATATTCATATCGATCTCCATGATCTGGGAGCGCTCGTCTTTCACTTCCTGTATCTTCTTTTCCCCGCCGTCTTCCACCACGGAAAGAATATCCGAGAACATATCCTCGATCATCGTAAGGCTCTGTTCCAGGTCCTTCATGGCATCTTTGGAATACCGGTAGTCATTTTCAATCTTCTCTTCGACCAGTCCGGACAGTTCCTCACAGCTTTGCACCATCCGGTCAATATCCGCCAGCACATACAAGAGCCCCGTGGTCTGCTCGGTCTGCTGCTCTTCCAGCACACCGGCCGACAGGAGATCCGTCAGGTAACTGATGATCTGCGCGTAATTTTCATGCAAGGTCTTGGCCTGCTGGCTTAGCTCATCCAAATCCTTCTTCTCTTTCGACTGCGCCGCCTCTGCCAGCGCCAGGATCATATCTTTCACCGCCTGATTGCACCGGCCGACTTCCTGCTCCACCAGCTGCAGTGCCGCTGCCGGCTGAGAGATCAGCTTGCGGTCCAGGTTGCCCACGGCCATCGAAACCACATCCCCGGGCCGATCCGGAATGATCCACATGACTAGTTTCACCATCAGCCAGATGAAGGGGATCCAGATCAGCGTCATCGTGATGTTAAATACCGTGTGCGCGTTGGCGATCTGCCGGGAGATCACTTCCACTTCCGGCCCCTTGGGGGAGATCATCGCAATAAACGAAGCGAACGGCTTTACGAACCAGATGAAGATCAGCACACCCGAAATATTAAAGATGCAGTGCGCCAGTGCGGTCCGTCTGGCATCTTTGGACTGCCCGATACTGGCAATGATCGCGGTAATGGTTGTCCCGATATTGTCTCCCAAAAGAATCGGGATGGCTCCGGCCAGTCCTAGTACACTGGTCACACCGTCTGCGCCTACCTGAGATGCGAAATTTTGCAGTACCGCGATGGTGGCGGAACTGCTCTGGACCACCAGGGTCATCAGCGTACCCACCGCTACGCCCAGCACCGGTATATCGGCCACCCGGGCGATCAGATCGGTAAATACAGGGGAGGCTGCCAGCGGTTTCATGACGTCGCCCATCGTTTCAATTCCAAGGAACAGGATACCGAAGGCAAAAATTGTCTGGCCGATATTTTTCGTCTTCTGATTCTTTGCCAGAAATCCAATGATAAATCCGATAAATACAATGATGTAAATGTAATCACTGATCTTAAAAGCAATAATCTGGGCCGTGATGGTGGTACCGATATTTGCGCCAAGGATGATCGGAATTGCCTGATTAAGTCCCATCAGTCCCGCGCTGACAAATCCGATGGTCATCACCGTGGTGGCGGAACTGCTCTGGAGCACGGCGGTCGTCAGCGCTCCGGCCAACACGCCCATGATCGGGTTCTTCGTCAGCAGTGCCAGGATGCTTCTCATCCGCTCCCCGGCCGCTTTCTGCAGGCACTCACTCATCATATTCATACCAAAGATAAACAGGGCCAATCCGCCCAGCAAACCAAAGATAATCTCGACTGTACTATTCATTTTTCTCTAAAAGATTTCCTCCGTCTCTCTTTTTTCTCTTTTTTATTTATTTCTTTCACATTTTTGATGCTACTATACGTCTGTAAAGTCACAAGCAACGTCATGTTAAATCTAAGTAAAATCTATCCAGTTTTTTAAGGAAATCTTTTCTGTCGAATTTACAATAAAACCGGCCCGGACATAAAAAGGCGCCGGCTTTGATGCCGGCGCCAAGCGCTATATATCATCCCGGATTCTATCCATCAATAATCGACTTCTTTGTGGTCCTTGCAAATCGCCTTCGTGTAGGCATCCACATCGATCTCATGCTCGAATCCAGGTATTTTTAATTTGATCCGGTATAAGGTGCGTCCGTGTTTGGTGCGAAGTTTAATCTTCCAGCGGATCAGGTTCTCCATGGTCAGTCCTGCATGCTCCATGGCGATATTTAACGCTTCATCCTCACTGATCATCTCACCGTCCTGCGGCGGATAAGCATACGGAGAGGGCTGGGGCTGAGCCTGGCTGTTTGCCGGATTTTCACTGGATGCGCTTTGGGCCGGCTCACCTGCAGGTGCGGCCGCGGCATTCTTCATGGGATATCCGACATGCTCGTGGTAATTTCCTTCATATACATATCCGGTCTTGTGGACTTTATCCTTCACGGCACGTCCCAATACCGCCCCGTCGTAAAGGCCGATGGCGTATTTATATTTCATGCCGCCGGAGACGAACTTGACATCATAATGTCCTCCGTTTCCATGATGAAATTCCGGATGTACGTTGACATAAGCTACCTCGTTCTCTGTCAGTCCGGCGTGCGATAATGCTGCCTGCTTAGCGGCTTCCGGAGAGATCGCGCCTTCCGGCAGGGGCATATCCGCATAGTTCGAATAGTTTGCATTGTTCGCGTAATTGGTGTTGTTCGAATGGTTCTTAGTCGTAGTCATCTGGCTTCCACCTCCTGTATAGCTAGGATTGTAGTGTTTGTAGTGCTTGTAGTTTTTATATTTTTTGTATTTGTAGTATTTCTTTCCGTATTTTTTGTAATATTTCTTTTTCATCTTCATCTTCTTGCAGCGGACCATCTCGCCGGTACGGGCGTCCAGGTAGAATTTAAATTTCCCGGCGCGTCCTTTGATCTTAACCTTGTAGATCAGAAGTCCCTTCTTGCGGCCCATCTTCACTTTCTGTTTGTAAACGTCTTTCATGCTCATGCCGGTGTAGGATAAAGCAGCTTTTAATGCACCTTTGTGCCCGATATAGGCTTTGTCGCTGGCACGGCCGATCCTGGTCACGGCATCGTCTTTGATTGGTTCCTCTTCTTCCAACAGCGCAATGTCATTGACAGACATGTTCGCCATATCCTTAAACTCCTGCTCGCTTGCTTTCTTATCTTTCTCTTCCATCTTCGTGTCCTCCTTGCCTATCATCCTGCGGATCAGCGCTGCCTTCCCCATGGAGATCCCGTATGTGTCGGCCAGCCTTGCCAGCTCTTCATCGTGATCGTTTAACGGCTGACCGATCACGGAGGCGTCTGCTCCGGTGTCTGCCAGGTTTTCCCGCACGGCATCCGCGATGACCTGCGATACTTTTTTCTGTAAAATGCTTTCTTTTTCCGTGTCGTCGTCAGCGACGGACACCAGAACCGAATTCGCTGCCTCAGAGAGGTAGCCTGCGTCCACCATGGCAGATACCAGGGCATCCACAGCTATATCAAGTGAAGTCCCGTCAAGAATAAGCCCGCTTAAGATCTTCTCGCCGTCCTCATTTAAAGGCACGGCATGGCTGATCTTCTCTCCCTCATCCACCGTCAGGCAGATACTGGGATTTACATCCAGAATAATCTCAGAGAAGAGTCGTCCGGTCCTTTCCACATCCGCAGTCCGGGCCGTTCCGTTACGCATCGGTGTGCATATGGAAAGAATCTTGTCCAGATTATCCGGCGCTGCCTGTGAAAAAGCGCTGCGTATTTTTTCTTCTATTTCCTCGTTTGTCATATCTCTTACTCCTCCTCCAGTGCCTGGCGCAATGTGGAAAGCGCCCGGTTATATCTGGATAATACAGTGGAAAGTTTCATTCCCATCAGTTCCGCAATCTCTTTGTGCTTCATCCCTGCCGTTGCATGCAGGATCACAATCTCGCGGTCTACTTCTCCCAGCAGGGAGAGCACTCCAGTCAGCACCAGCCGGTCTTCCGGTGTGATATCCGGCTCCTCGGCCAGCACCTCCTCCCAGTCGGACGGGTCAGATGGCATCTGACGGCTTTGTCTGCGGATACACATATAAGCCGCGTTCCGGGTGATCGTAAACATCCATGCCAGAGGTTTTCCCCGGGCTTTGTATCCGGCAGCTGATTCCCATATCTTCACGTATACGTCCTGCACGACGTCTTCCGCGTCATGGCAGTTTTTTACGATTGAAAGCGCAAATCCATATACTGCACCGTGGGTTTCCCCGTACAACCGGGCCAGGCCTTCGCTCTCTCCTGCCGCGATTGCCTCTATGCAGTTTTCAATCACGTCGTCCGGATCCTTTGACGACGATTTTGCGGCCCACGTGGGTTTCGGCATCATGACGTTCCTCCTGTTTCACTCTATTAATGCATCCGCCGTTTATTTTATTGCAGCAAATTTTATTTTTTTTAATTTATATAGATTTCCCATTCGTTTAGGCACCATCATCTTACCATATTTCCCGGCCTCAATCAATGACGGCAGGTTGTGCTTCCAGCGGAGCAAAAAAATCCGGCACATAAAAAAGGGCCCCTTTTATCAGATCTTCTGGTCTGATAAAAGAGGTCCTATGCGTCGCTCCCCGAACTTTAGCCAAAAAATCCGGAAAGCAGCGATACCAGGTTTACATTGGCGAATACCGGCACCGCCACCAGCGATACCGTAGACATGATCTTGATAAAAATATCCAGGCTCGGACCCACCGTATCTTTGAGCGGATCGCCGACCGTATCCCCGACCACCGCGGCATCATGCGTCGGTGATCCTTTGCCGTGGCCTTCCATCGCGCCGGTCTCAATATACTTTTTCCCGTTGTCCCAGGCACCGCCGGAGTTACCGGCGAAAATGGCGATCATAATGGCGCTTAACGTGGCGCCGATGATCAGGCCGCCGACAAATTCCGGGCCAAAGATAAAGCCGCAGGCCACCGGGATGACGATGGCGATCAGTGAAGGCATCCGCATTTCCCGTAAGGCCCCTCTGGAAGAAATCGTGACACAGGAGGTATAATCCGGCCTTCCCTTTCCTTCCAGGATACCCGGAATCTCACGGAACTGACGGCGTACCTCTTCCACCATCGTCCCGGCCACTTTGGATACCGCATCGATCAGCATCCCTGAAAACAGGAACGGCAGCGCCGCACCGGCGATCGCACCGGCCAGCACCATGGGCGTCACCATGTTTAAGACCAGGTCCGTCCCCGCTTCATTAAACGAGTAGAGATAGGACATCATCAGCGCCATCGCAGCCAGTGCGCCGGAACCGATGGCAAATCCTTTGCCGATGGCGGCCGTCGTGTTGCCGACCGAATCCAGCGTATCTGTGATATCTCTGACTTTGGGGTCCAGATGGCCATTTTCGGAAATCCCGCCTGCATTGTCAGAGATCGGACCGTATGTATCCACCGAAACCGTCACCGCTACAAAGGAAAGCATGCCCATGGCCGCCATCGCAACCCCATAGGTCCCGGACAGGAAATAACTGATCAGGATGCCGAAGCCCAGGACGACACAGGGCGCCATGCAGCTCTTCATGCCTAAGGCCAGGCCGGAGGTGACCGTAAGCGCCGGTCCCTGTTTGGCCGTCTGCGAAAGCTGGTAGGTCGGTTGGTAATCTATAGAGGTATAATATTCCGCCAGCGCACCAATCAGCACACCGGCGATCACTCCGACGGCTGCTGCCAGCCAGGGAGAGAAAATTCCGGCATGAAAGCCCAGGGCAGTCTTTAAAATAGCTGTGTCTTCCCCACGGAACAAGAGCACCGAAACCACCAGGCCAAGGACGATCGTAAGCGCCGCGGAGAGATAGGTGGCGCTGTTTAATGCCCGGTGCGGATCCTCGGAGATACGCTTACGGAACAACAGCGAAGCAATCCCGATGCAGCAGGAAATCAAGCCGATGGACACAAAGATCATCGGGAAAAGCACACATTTCTGCAGCATATCGACGGTCATGCCGGTTAAGAGTGCACTGGATTGTAAGAACATGTGATACGCCAGAATGATGCCGGCAGCGATCGCGCCTACAAAACTTTCCAGCAGGTCCGCGCCCAGCCCGGCGACATCGCCCACGTTATCGCCCACGTTATCTGCGATAGTGGCCGGATTTCTGGCATCATCTTCCGGAATATGCGCTTCCGTCTTGCCCACCAGATCTGCCCCCATATCCGCTGCTTTCGTATAAATACCTCCGCCCACACGGTTAAACATGGCGACGATCGAGCAGCCCAGCGCATACCCGGAAAGGGTCATCGTAAACGGAATAAAATGAAGTCCCAGCAGGTTCACATAAGCAGCCTCGGTTTCTGCCGCCTGTCCCAGACCGATGCCGAAGATCAGATAAACAAGGAACAGACCGAGCAGCGCACAGCCGGCCACGCTAAGTCCCATGACCGAGCCGCCCCGAAATGCCACTTTGACCGTCTCTCCGACGTCCTCTGTCTCCCGGGCCCGGTTGGAGACCCGAACATTTGCATAGGTGGCAATTTTCATTCCGACAAAGCCGGCCGTCCCCGACATCGTCGAACCGATGATAAGGGCGATCGCTGCGTGCCAGGTCGTTACGACCGCCAATACCACAGCGACAACCGCGACTACGATAATGAGGATACGGTATTCATATCGGATAAAGGCATTCGCCCCCTCTCGAATTGCGGAAGCGATCTCACTCATCCGGTCAGTTCCTTCCGGCATTCTCTTGACAATAGTAAAATTAAAAGCCGCAAACACTAACGCCAAAATTGCTGCAAACGCAACTAAAATAATGGCTAACTGCATACCATCATCTCCTCTTTTATTTCTCAGCTATTTTCTGAATTGTGATACTTTTATTCATCAATAGACACACATTATCACAAATCAAAAATTTATTCCGTATACAATTTTATCACCCGTTTGTAAAGAATGTCCATTAATAAATATAAGAAAAGACAAATAAAACTTAACATTTGAATAAAAATATTCAAAGAATCCATGCTTATTTAACCAACAAAATGCGGGCGCCCGGATCCAACTATTTGTTCCGGACGCCCGCATTTTTCAGGCATAAAAAAATGGAAGCAACGGGGCTCGAACCCGTGACCTCTCGCGTGTGAGGCGAACGCTCATCCCAGCTGAGCTATGCTTCCATATTCTTAATTGTACACACTTTACCGACAAATTGCAAGTTTGGGACGGGGTATTTTTAAAAATACCCCGTCCCCGTTTCATACTTTGATGTGTGAAAGTATCTCTCCGATGGGCCCGGAGATGCTGAGTTCTGCCCGTACGTTTTTGCCGGTCTCGCCTTTGTTGATCACGACCAGGTGTTTACCCCGGAAGTAATCAACGAAGCTGGCGGCGGGATATACGACTAAGGAAGTGCCGCCGATGATGAGGGTATCTGCCTGGCTGATCGCGCGGATGCTTTTATCCATCAGGTCTGCATCCAGGCTTTCTTCGTAGAGAACGACGTCCGGCTTGATGAGGCCTCCGCATTTCTCGCACCGGGGAACGCCTTCGGAGTTTTTGACGTAGTAGGCATCATAGAAGGCGCCGCATTTCATGCAGTAGTTGCGGTGAATGCTGCCGTGGATCTCATAGACGACTTTGCTGCCGGCCGCCTGATGGAGTCCGTCGATGTTCTGGGTGACGATGGCGGAGAGTTTGCCGGCCGCCTCCAGCTCTGCCAGTTTGTAGTGGGCAGGGTTGGGTTTCGCATCCAGATACATCATCTTGCTTTTATAGAAATCGTAGAAGGCCTCTGTATGGGTCATGAAAAAGCTGTGGCTTACGATTTCTTCAGGTGAATAGTGTGCCTTCTGCTGATACAGGCCGTCTGCGCTGCGGAAATCGGGGATGTTGCTCTCAGTGGACACGCCCGCACCGCCAAAAAATACAATGTTACTGCTATCATCAATGATTTCCTGTAATTTTGCTATTTCTTCCTCATACATCGCGTTTTTCCTCCTTGTTTTCTTTTTTGATCCAGTCGATGACCTCTCCCAGGTCTTCCATCTGTACCGAGATCCCTTCTTTGGCTTCTTCCGGCACGACTTCTATATCCGGAATGTAGATCACATCCGCCCCTGCCGCTTTGCCGGCCAAAAGTCCCGCCGTGCTGTCTTCCAGGATGAGGCAGGTCTTAATATCCATTCCAATAGCACGGGCCGCCGCCAGAAAAATATCCGGGGCCGGCTTGCTGGCTGATATTTCATCCCCGTATATAAAGGCGTCAAAATCTTCTGCGACACCGGAATGATCCAGTACAAAAGACGCCCGTTCTTTGCCGGTGGAGGTGGCCACCACCCGGGGGATGTCTTCTTGTTTTAAAAAATCAAGTAAATCGGTCAGTCCTTTTTTGATGGGGACGCCTTCCCGCGCAATCGTCTCGAAAAATATCTGATCCCGGATCCCCCGAAGTGCGGGGATGTCCACGTCTTCTCCCAAGCCGTCTTTTAAGATCTGCGTCACCACGGTGGTATTTTTCCCGACGCACCGGCGCACGACTTCATCCGGAATCGTAAGGGAAACGCGCTTCCCCGCTTCATGCCAGCATCTCGCGGAAATCGGTTCCGTATCGAACATGGTGCCGTCCATATCAAAGATCACACCTTTTATCATGGCTTTACGACTCCTTATCTTCCGTGTAGTCCCTGGAAAATTTACTGACCGCATCCATCGTTTTTATAAGAACCTGCAGTTCTTCCTTATCCAGCTTCTTTAAGATGGCAAGCGACATCTGCCGCTGGAGATCCTCGTGCCGTTTGTAGGCTCTTTTCCCTTTCTCGGTCAGGCTGACCAGCACCTGGCGCCGGTCTCTTTCGCTGTGACGGCGCTGCACATATTTTTTCCTGACCAGTCCTTTGATCGATGTGGTGAGGGAACCGACCGTGATATTTAATGTCCGTGCAACGGCGGACATATTTCTGGCTTCACCGGTCCCGATGGCCTGCAGGACATGCATATCGTTGTTCGTCAGATCCTGATATCCCTCGGTTCGGATCAGTTTCTCTTCCATATCCCACATCTGGTTGAGCAGACGGATCAGTTGTTGATTGATGGTTTTTAATGGTTCTTCCATGATCTTTCTCCTACCCGACCATAAAGGTCAGTTCTGCCTTCGCCACCATTTTTCCATCCACACTGGCGACGGCCTCGCCCACACCCGCCGGGCCTTTCCTACGGATGAGTCTGGTCTCCAGGCGCATTTTATCGCCGGGGACGACCATGCCTTTAAATCTGCATTTGTCAATGCCCCCGAAATAAACCTTCTTTCCCTGAAATTCATCCATGGTAAGAATCGCCACCGCGCCGGTCTGTGCCAGCGCTTCGATGATCAGCACCCCGGGCATCACGGGCTGATCCGGAAAATGTCCTTCGAAGAAATCTTCCCGATAGGTCACGCATTTATAACCGATGGCGTACTCGCCGGGCACATAATCCTCCACATAGTCCAACAAAAGGCACGGATGCCGATGGGGAAGGATCTCTTTTAGCTGATTGATATCCAGATGATTCATCATCCCTTCTGTTCCTCCGGCTTTGAAGAGCGCTTCGTGATCCGCGCTGGTTTTTTTCTTTTGGGCCGATTCTTAAAAGGCGGCGCATACGGACCCCTGCCGCATTCTTTCGGCGGCGGAGGCGGCATCATGCCGGGCGCAGGCCTTACAGGCATATCTTTCGGCCC
>Ga0192242_10193_pt1 | contig 28925 bp, 19 predicted proteins | sample Koala_Koa27_J3_FD_131235 | JGI IMG/M metagenome (GOLD analysis project Ga0192242, IMG submission 131235) | Enriched cells from koala feces incubated with labeled cellulose particles, San Francisco Zoo, California, United States - Koala_Koa2-7_J3 ...
ACGGGAACTCCACAACAAACCTTGCCCCTTCGGCATACTTTGTATCCAGATAAATCTTTCCTCCCAATAATTGGGTTAAACTGCGGCAAATACTCAGTCCCAGTCCGAAACCCGGTTTGAAGCTATCCAGCTTCTCAAAGCGTTGGAAGATCTGTTCCGCTTTCTCTTCATTAATACCGCATCCGGTATCTGTAACGGAAAAAATGATTTTATCATTTTCTATCTCGTATGCCAAGGTGATACTGCCTTCCGGAGTATATTTGCAAGCATTCACTAAAAGATTGGTCAGCATTTGTTGCAGGCGTTGGGCATCGGTAGTAATTATAGTTGCCGTCTCCGGTTGCTTTAATTCCAGTTTTACTCCTTCTGCAACGCGATGGGCAATTCCCGCTAAGGTAGATTGGCAAAGTTCCGGCAGAGAAACATTTGTTAGGGAAATGTTATAATTGCCACTTTCCAGTTTGCTAAGGTCTAAAACATCATTGACCAAAGTGAGCAATAGATCGGTATTCGTATGTAAGTGGTTCAGAAACTCTTGCCGTTCCTCCGGGCTAAACTCCACTGCGCCGCCATTCAGTAAATCATTGAATCCTACGATTGCATTCAGCGGAGTACGAATCTCATGGCTCAGGTTTTGCAGGAAAGCGGACTTTAACCTATCTGCTTTTTCTGCTTGGCGGCGCGCTTCTTCGGCTGCATCTTTCTCTACTTGTAATCGCTTGGCATTTTGTCTGCGGGTAAAGGCATAGAAGATGGAGAATCCGGTTATTAATGCCAATATACAGATTGTACCTATGGTTTTGCGCTCGTTTGCTTCTGCTTCTATTTCTACTCGTTCCAGTTCTTCCTGTTTGTGCATTAGCTCCAAGCGTTGTTTCTGGCTTTCGGTCTTTTCCAGTTGGTTGGCGGTGCGTTGCTGTTCCAGTTGCAGGTCACGGTTCTTTAGCTCGATATCCGTTCTTTCCTTTTCTATCAGGATCATTCGTTCCCGGTCTTGCAACTGCTTCAGGCGCATTTCTGTATTTAGCAGGGAGAGGCGGTTTTTCTCCAGTTCCAGTTTCTGATTATTGAAACGGGCGTTGTAGGAAGCCAGTATTTCTGCATTGTTTGCTTCGGTTAAGGAATCATACAAGATGCTATTTTCCAGTCGAAAAGTATATGCTTTCTCAAAATCTCCGCACTTGGCATAAATTGCACTTTTCAGGTCTGTCCTTGATTGCCTGTCAATGATAGAATCACTGTATCGTATGGCTTGGGGGAAATTTTGGGTTTCACAGTAATAAGTGCCTAGGACGATATAGTAATTTTGCTTACTTCCTCCTTTTATCATATCTCTGGAATTGTATTCCACTAAGATATTCTTTACTTCTTCCGCTTTCTTGAGATTATTTGTTTTGATATAAATGCGTAGCAATCCCAGGTAAGAACTTACTTTAGCCTGCTCATTAGGAGCCAGTGTTAAGGATTTCAAGGCATATTCTTCGGCTTCCTCATACTGTCTTATATTCGTATAGCAGGCACTGATGGTATAATATGGATAATAAAGTTCATTTTCCTTTCCGTTTGATTGATAGAAATCGGCAGCCTGCCTATATTGCTTGATGGCTATATTGTTCATCTTTTGCTGGAAATAAACATCACCCATCAGGATATAACTTTGTCCGATACCATAAGAATTATTCAATCGGATAGCTTCATCCTGATATTTCTTTAGTTCCTGTATGGCACTATCATATTCTCTATGGCGCAGATAATAGATTATGATGCGGTTCCATACCCCGAATACATATTGTTTATAGGGAGTTTTACGTGCAAAGTTGGCTACCTTTTCTTTTTCGGTCAGCAGTGAGTCTATATTATTGGTGTAGTAATAATAGTCGGCTTTCAGGTTTTTGGCGAGGCATTGTGCTTTGATGTCTCCTTTCCCGATTGCCATCTGAAAGAGTGTATCAGCCATCAACATTACTTTCGGGGCTTTGATTACTTGATTGCAACGCTGGTAGTAAGCATACAGTTGATCGTCTATCTTATAAGGATTAGTCTGTCCAGCTATTGTTTGGCAGAAAAAGAGCATTCCCGCCAAAGCTATTTTCATAGATAGATTCATAACATTCCCCATATCGTATTTTATCTCTTGTGGCAAAAATACTATTTATTTTTAGAATCAAGCAAGTAAGCGCCTGTTTTCTTTTTACAATCTTTATGTTATAAAAGCAAAACGGCAGGAACAACTTCCATTGCAAAAGACTTTCTTTGCCACTGTAAAGATTACAAAGTAGTATTAACCTAAAAACAAATTGGAATGAAAAAACTTATGATGTGTGCAGCTTTCATTGCTGCAATGGCAACTTTCTCGACTGCTAACGCGCAAGATACGAAGACAAAGAAATGCACAAAGACAGAGCAGTGCCAGAAGAAGTGTGACAAAGCAACTTGCAAGAATGCAGAGTGCAAGAAAGCTGAATGCAAGGATTGCAAGTGTGCTAAGAAAGAATGCAAGAAGGCAGATGCCAAGAAATGCTGCACGAAAGCTGAAAAGAAAAACAAATAACAATGAAAACATATTCCGGCAAACAAACTTTGCCGGATTTGTTTTTTATAATAGATAGGTTTCCGGGTAATTCCCTCTCAGCAGTTCCACGGTTTTTCCTTCTACCTTTATCATGCCTTCCTTTACCATCTTATTTATTTCCTTTGACAAGGCGGGACGCGTCACATTCAGATACTCTGCCAGTTACACTTGGTTGTGCACCACCTGTACCAAGGAGGAGCCGGGGCGTTTATGCTCAAATAGATAAGCTACAAACCTGTCGCGTACATTCTTATGTGCCAGTACGTTTAATCGGGATACGGTACATTTATTGCAATTCCCGGTGATGCACAGGAAACTGCGCAAAATGCTCGGTTCTTCACTAATCAACTTGAACGTGGATTCTTTGGAGGCTGTGAACAATACACTTTCCTCTAAAGCAGTAAAGGTAACCGGTAACCGATTGTCCACCGTATTAAATAAATGCGGAGTGGCAAAAGCGCGCGGAGCAATGATATACTCTATCATCACCTCATTGCCCGAACCGTCAATAATATCAGCCCTCAGTTTGCCTTTCAGCAACACATACAGGCGTTTGCACGGCGTGCCTTGCCTTGCTATCTCGTCTTTCTTTTCGACATGAAATACCTGATAGTCCAACCGGTCCAGTAGGGTTGACTTTACATTTTGCGGCAAATCCCGGAACAGGGGGATTTGGAATATTAGTTCTTTATGTTCTTCGGTACAAACAATTTTTTCCATGCTAGCATTAGGTATCTGCGAACAAAGATAGCGGAATAAATCAACATTTATTTTATCTGCAAAAGATTTTTTCAATAATATCGCTAGTTGTAATCATGATTACACTTTTTGTGGGGCGAACTCTTTATTTTTGTGAAAAATTGAACACTATGAAGATATCGACACTCATCAATAAACTTCTCCCTTCCCGCAAGTGGAAGGTGTTTGCCGTTGTCCTGTGCGGAGTTGTAGTAGGAGGTGGAGGCTTGTTCCTTTATTTGCTACGTGCCCATACCTACCTGGGTGACGACCCGGCGGCTTGCGTCAATTGCCATATCATGGCGCCTTATTATGCTACGTGGTTCCACAGTTCGCACAGCAGGAATGCCACTTGCAATGATTGCCATGTACCGCATGAGAATCCGGTGAAGAAATGGACTTTTAAAGGAATGGACGGTATGCGCCATGTGGCTGCTTTCCTTACGCATAGCGAGCCGCAGGTGATACAGGCGAATGACGAAAGTGCGAATGTGATTATGAATAATTGCATCCGTTGCCACACGCAGCTGAATACGGAATTTGTAAAGACTGGAAAGATAGACTATATGATGGCGCAAGTGGGAGAGGGGAAAGCCTGTTGGGATTGTCATCGCGATGTGTCGCATGGCGGTTCTAACAGCTTGTCGGCTACTCCTGCTGCCTTAGTGCCTTATCCGGCATCACCCGTACCCGAATGGTTGCAAAGAATGAAAAAGAAATAATAATCAAAGGAAAACATACAATGGAAAAGAAATTAAAATCTTGGCAAGGATGGCTGTTGTTCGGTGGCTCAATGGTCGTTGTTTTTGTGTTGGGACTGGTTGTTTCGTCACTTATGGAACGCAGGGCGGAACTGGCAAGTGTCTTTAATAATAAAAAGGTGGAGATAACAGGCATCGAAGCTCGTAATCCTATCTTTGGAGAGAATTATCCGCGTGAGTACCAGACTTGGACCGAAACGGCAAAGACTGATTTTGAGAGTGAGTTCAATGGAAACATAGCGGTGGATGTGTTGGAGAAGCGTCCCGAAATGGTGATTCTGTGGGCAGGATATGCCTTCTCTAAGGACTACTCCACTCCCCGTGGACATATGCACGCCATCGAGGATATTACGGCAAGCCTTCGCACCGGTGCTCCGATGAGTGACACCGAGGGGCCTCAGCCCTCTACCTGCTGGACTTGTAAAAGCCCCGATGTTCCCCGCATGATGGAAGCTATCGGAGTCGATTCTTTCTATAACAATAAATGGGCTGCATTAGGCAGTGAGATCGTGAACCCTATCGGCTGTGCCGATTGCCACGAACCGGAAAACATGAATCTTCATATCAGCCGCCCGGCATTGATCGAGGCTTTCCAGCGTCAGGGCAAGGACATTACCAAAGCGACTCCGCAGGAAATGCGTTCCTTGGTATGTGCACAGTGTCATGTGGAATATTACTTCAAGGGAGATGGCAAATACCTGACTTTCCCTTGGGACAAAGGTTTCACGGTGGAGGCTATGGAAGAATATTATGATGAGGCTGACTTTGCAGATTATACACATAAGTTGAGCCGTGCACGTATCTTGAAAGCGCAGCATCCCGATTATGAGATTTCCCAGATGGGTATCCATGCACAGCGCGGTGTGTCGTGCGCCGATTGCCATATGCCTTACAAGAGTGAAGGCGGCATGAAGTTCAGTGACCATCATATCCAGAGCCCGTTGGCAATGATTGACCGTACCTGTCAGACTTGCCACCGCGAGAGTGAGGAAACTTTGCGTAATAATGTCTACGAGCGTCAGCGCAAAGCGAATGAAATACGTGGCAGACTGGAACAGGAGTTGGCAAAAGCCCATATCGAGGCTAAGTTTGCATGGGATAAGGGAGCTACTGATAAGCAGATGGAAGAAGCATTGAAGCTGATTCGTCAGGCACAATGGAGATGGGATTTCGGTGTGGCTTCCCATGGTGGCGCTTTCCATGCTCCGCAAGAAATTCAGCGTATCCTGGGACATGGCTTGGATAAGGCTTTGCAGGCACGTTTGGCTATTTCTAAGGTATTGGCTGTTCACGGATATACCGATAATGTTCCTATGCCGGATCTTTCTACTAAGGAAAAGGCGCAAGAATATATTGGTCTGGATATTCCTGCTGAGAAAGCGGCGAAGGATAAATTCCTGAAAGAAGCAGTTCCGGGCTGGCTGGAAAAGGCAAAAGCTAACGGACGTATGGCGAAGTTATAAATTGTTTGTAGATTTGTAGCGGCGTATGGGGATTGTGCCAAAATTCAAAGGTAGCTTCAAATCATTAGCTGTAGGGGCGGATTGAATCCGCCCGATAACAGTTTGCTCTATGTATATGGGCGGATTCAATCCGCCCCTACAGCAAAAGGATAACAAAAATTACTTTTGACCCCCAGCCTACTGAATAAACAAAACTGAATATGTGGAATAAACCATGGAAATATAGAGAGGGCTTCATGATAGGAACCGGTTTACTTATAACCGGTTTCCTGCTATAAGCCACCGTAGGCAAGATAGAGTGGGACTGGGTAGCTTTCCCCATCAATGTCATTGTTCTATTATCCTTTTTAATCTTGTTGGGCGTGATGTATGCTTTCCGTAAGAAAGTATATCTTTTCAGTTGGCTCAGCCATTACTCGGCAGCGGTTTCTTCCCTGTGCTGGGTAGTAGGAATGACTGTACTGATGGGATTGATTAAGCAAATCCCATCCCATCACCCCCTGAATGGTCTGGAAGGATTATTGGGATTCTCCCAAATGCTTTCTTCCTGGCCCTTCGTATTGCTCTATATCTGGATGACCTTGGTATTGGGACTGACCATCCTTCGTGCAAGCTTCCCGTTCCGTTGGCGCAGAATCCCTTTTCTGCTAAACCATATCGGTTTGTTCATAGCACTGGTTGCTGCCACACTGGGAAATGCAGATATGCAACGCTTGCGCATGACCACCTCCCTGGGCAATGCCGAATGGCGCGCACAGGATGAAACCACTCAGCAAATCATCGAACTTCCCTTAGCCATTGAATTGAAGAACTTTACCATCGACGAATATCCCCCCAAGCTGATGGTGATAGATAATGAAACCGGCAAAGCATTGCCCGAAGGCTCACCCGGTCATCTCTTACTGGAGGAAGGAGTACAGGAAGGAGAGTTGTTGGACTGGAAACTGACCATCTCCCAATCCATTCCCGAAGCTGCCTCTGTGGCAACGGAAGATACCTTGAAATTTACAGCCTTCCCTTCCATGGGATCTACCTATGCCGTCTACTTGAAAGCCTTTAATCCTAAAACCAACGAACAGAAAGAAGGCTGGGTAAGTTGTGGCAGCTTTATGTTCCCTTACAAAGCATTAAGGCTGAATGATCGCATCAGTCTAGTGATGCCGGAACGTGAACCTCAGCGTTTTGCATCTGATGTCGTGTTATACACGGAAAGCGGTTTACAGAAAGAAGGCACGATAGAAGTAAACAAGCCTTTCGAATTGGATGGCTGGAAAATATACCAGTTGAGTTATGATGAAACAAAAGGGCGATGGAGCAACGTCAGTGTCTTTGAACTGGTGTGTGACCCTTGGTTGCCTTATGTATATATAGGTATTGGTATGATGATATTAGGAGCAGTAGGCCTGTTCACTACCGCACAGCCGGGGAGAAGAAGAAAGGAGGAACGCGCATGAGTTGGGATTATTTTGTGTTTTTTGCCATAGCTGCCTTGCTTTGTTGGGGAATCGGTGCAGGTGCTGCCTGGAAGGAGAGGCGTGCGGCATGGGTCTATGGATTTACATTGCTGGGACTGGCTGTATTCTTTAGCTTTATTGTGGCAATGTGGATTTCGTTGGAACGTCCGCCTATGCGTACTATGGGTGAGACGCGTTTATGGTACTCTTTTTTCTTACCGTTGGCAGGGCTCATCACTTATACCCGTTGGAAGTATAAATGGATTTTGAGTTTCAGCTTTATCTTGTCCCTGGTCTTTATTTGTATTAACCTGTTTAAGCCCGAGATACATAACAAGACCTTGATGCCGGCATTGCAAAGTCCTTGGTTTGCCCCTCATGTTATTGTATATATGTTTGCATATGCCATGCTGGGTGCGGCGGCTGTTATGGCGGTGTATTTGCTGTGGCTGAAAAAGAAAGCTCCCGACAGGCAGGAACTCGATTTATGCGATAATCTGGTCTATGTAGGGTTGGCTTTTATGACCTTGGGAATGCTGTTCGGAGCCGTTTGGGCAAAGGAGGCATGGGGGCATTACTGGGCGTGGGACCCCAAGGAGACTTGGGCGGCTGCCACTTGGTTCGGTTATCTGGTCTATATTCACTTCCGTTTGGACCGGCCATCGGCTTATCGTAAATCTTTGATTATTCTGTTGGTATCTTTTGTCTTGCTCCAAATGTGTTGGTATGGCATTAATTATCTGCCATCTGCCCAGGGAGTGAGTGTGCATACTTATAATTTAGGATAGCCATAATCCGTTTGGGCTGGGTGCCAAAACACGAATGTAACTATCTAATTATCCACACTGTAGGGGCGGATTGAATCCGCCCGTATGCATAAAGCAAATTGTTTTCGGGCAGATTTAATCTGCCCCTACAGGTAAATAATAACGACCTAATTTAAAAACAATAGAACGATGAAACACTTTAGCTTATTCCTTGCAGGCTTCTGCCTGTTCCCCGCCCTGACCTATGCGCAGGATGACAATAAAGAAAATGAGTTTTCCATGTCTGCCCAGATCCGTCCGCGTGCAGAGTATCGTAACGGAGCGTTGACACCTCGTGACGAAGGCGCCTCCGCCGCTTCTTTTATCAACAACCGTGCCCGCCTTTCCATGGAGTACAAACGTACAGGTTTGAGCATGAAAGTTTCTATGCAGCACGTCGGCGTATGGGGACAAGACCCCCAGATAGACAAAAACGGCCGATTCATTATGAACGAGGCCTGGGCAAAGCTGGAATCCCAAGACGGTTTCTTCGCCCAACTGGGACGCCAAACACTTTCTTATGATGACGAGCGCATCCTTGGCGGACTGGACTGGAATGTGGCAGGCCGTTACCACGACGCCTTGAAACTGGGTTACCAAAATGCCCGGAACCAACTTCACTTGATCTTGGCATTCAACCAGAATGATGAAAAGACCAATGGAGGCACTTACTATAATGCCGCTATTGCGCAACCTTATAAAAGTATGCAAACCCTGTGGTATCACTACCAGGCAAAGGAAACTCCTTTCGGCGCATCATTGCTGTTTATGAACCTGGGTTGGGAAGCAGGAAGCGTGGAAAAGGCAAAGACCCGCTATATGCAGACCATGGGTACTTACCTTACCTATAATCCCGGAAACTGGAACCTGACCGGAGCATTCTATTATCAATCGGGAAAGAGCAAACCGAATCCGGCAACCATGGAATCGCAAAGCACCTCTGCCTATATGTGGAGTGTGGTTGCCGCCTATAAGGTTGATAAGGCTTGGACGATAACTATCGGTAGCGATTATCTGAGTGGCAATGATGGTAAAGGTGATAAGAACAAAACATTTGATCCCCTGTATGGAACCCATCATAAATTCTATGGAGCAATGGATTATTTCTATGCTTCTGCCTGGAAGAACGGCATCTCGTCTCCCGGTTTGTGGGACAATCGCATCGGTGCTACTTTCAAAGCATCTCCCAAGGTTGCTTTGCAAGCAAATTACCATTACTTCAGTGCGGCAAAAGATCCGATGGTTGGCAAGGAAAAGCTGGATAAAAGTTTAGGCTCTGAAATTGATACTCAGGTGGACTGGTCTATAATGAAAGATGTGAAGTTCTCTGCCGGATATTCTTTCATACTGGGAACAGGAAGGATGGATGCTGTAAAAGGCGGTTATCATAAGAGCTGGCAAGACTGGGGGTGGGTATCTATGAATATCAATCCTAAAATATTCTTTGCTAAGTGGTAGGTATCTTTAATTTGGGACAAAGGAATAACTAATGTTTCGTAAAAACGTTATTTTATTAGGAGAGGCAGAATAAAATTTGTTCCTTTGTCTTAATATTAAAAACTCTATTCATTATGCTGATCGATAATTTCCAAGAACGCTATATCAACCCTTATACCGATTTCGGGTTTAAGGTTATTTTTGGAACTCCTATGAATAAGGAGTTGTTGATTAGTTTCCTTAACTCTTTGCTTCATGGAGAACAGGTTATTACAGACTTAACCTATTTGAATGCAGAGCATTTGGGGATTGCCGGTATAGACCGAAAGGCTGTCTTTGACGTTTATTGTGAGAATGACAAAGGGGAGAAGTTTATCGTTGAGATGCAGAAAGCCAGCCAAAAGTTCTTTAAAGACCGAAGTGTATTTTATTCCACTTTCCCTATTCGTGAACAGGCGCGAAGAGGGGACTGGAATTTTGAACTGAAGTCTGTTTATACCATTGGTATATTGAACTTTATCTTTGATGAAGACCAGTCCGATGAAAACTACTATCATCATGAAGTGAAGTTGATGGATGTTCGTCGTAAAGAAGTCTTTTATGATAAACTGACTTTTATTTATCTGGAAATGCCCAAGTTCCATAAAACGGAAGATGAGTTAGTTACGATGTTTGATAAATGGATGTTTGTTCTTCGTAACTTGTCTTCTTTGATGGAACGTCCTGTTGCTCTGCAGGAACGTGTTTTCAATCGTTTGTTTGAGGCTGCCGAGATCGCTCGCTTCACTCCTCAAAAGCGGGGGGAATATGAGGAAAGCTTGAAAATATACAGGGATTTGAACAATGTGATTGACACGGCTGAGTGGAAAGGAGAGCAGAAAGGGCTGGAAAAGGGACTGGAAAAAGGGCGAGCAGAAGGTATTGCCGCAGTAGCCCGGAATTTGAAGTCTATGAATCTTCCGGTAGAGGAGATTATAAAAGCTACGGGATTATCTGCAGAAGAAATTATAGGATTATAAAATATACAGATCAGCAACCTTATCTACTTGCTAGGGTTGCTGATTTTGTTTTTGCCTCACAGGGAATGTATATCTGCCAGCAATGCTTTTTTTAGGAAAGAAGCCTCATGCTTTAGGAATACTCTTGCTTTTTCCGCTTCCATTTTCTATATCCAGTCTGACAACCTCTGTCCGATGGAATGACTTTTCGGCATACTTCATTCCCACCGCTTTGTCATCGGGAGAGTATTTATCAATCAATAAATGCAATGCAGACATTCGTTCTGCTTCATCCAGTCCGGTATGGGCTTTGCAGTTTAAAACAAGACTTTCATATTCGGTGGTAAACTGATTGGAAATGACATGGGTTTTACCCACAATGCAGAAAGATACCCTATTGCAATGTGCTATGCAACGTAATTTCCGCCCTTCGGGAGCACAATGGATATAAATAGAAGCATCTCCGTTCCATACATAATTGACGGGGATTCCATACGCTTCCCCTTCTTCCGTTTGCATGGAGAGTACACCATATTCTCCATTTCTCAGCAAGGACATGGCTTTTTCTTTATCCAATAACCGATCTTGCCGTCTGATTTGTGCATTTGTATATTCCATTACTTTTGTTTTTATGCAAAAGTAAGAAATATCTTTGAGATGATCCGTCCCCGTCTTAAGAAAACAGGAACGGATTGTTCGTTATTAATGATCCGTATGTGGAAATGCAGAAATGCGTAACCGTGCCGCCCCCATAGGAATCAGCGTAATATCTTCACATTCTCCTGTGACCGCATTTTCATCGGGCAACACCCCACACAACCCTGTTTCACTAGGCTGCCAAGAAGAAACACGACGTCCTTTGGTTTTTACCTCAAAAGGAACGGATTCACTGGTGAACGGGAAATCATCGGCAGGCCATGCTTTACGTTCCACCTTCCATTGTTTCAAAGCTCCGGCATCTGGCAATACCAATGCATAGTTCCAAGGACTATCCGGATAGATTTCGGTAGTAGGCCATTGGGTAGCATCCGCCCCCTCCTGCCAACGGGAATTCCCGATAGTCGTCTCACGACTGTCACGCTCTACATCATGTTCCTTTATTTTCAGGGAAAGAGTAAGCGGGCCATAGTCTATGCTGACACTGTTTTTATTCACCTGCCAAGTGCGCATACTCAAAGACATGGGCAAGGTAAGTTCCACCCGATCCCCCGATTGCCATTCGCGTTGCAGACACACATAGTGCGCGCCTTCCATCATAGGAGCGGCAACCGTTTGTCCGTTCACGGTGACCATCGCTTTTCCATCCGTCCACGAAGGAATACGCAGATAAAGCGGGAAGTTGACAGGCTTTTCCGTCTCCAACGTAAGCGTTACATTCTCGTCAAACGGATAGTGCGTTTCCTCTTTCAGTGTCACCTGTTGGTTATCGGCTACCTTTGCCGTTGTCTCATTGGCGGCATAGAGCACCGTTGCCAGACCATTGTCTGCGGTTGCCATAACCAGATGCTCGGCATAATAAGGCCAGCCTTGCGCATGGTTATGCTGGCAGCAACGGCTGCTGAAAGGATTCATCGAAAGGAAAGGACCTTGATTGTCAATGTCCGGGCGATGATTCTTGGAGTCGCTGATGGTGTGGTTGGGACTGGTGATGTAGCGCAATGCCTTGAAGTCCGGCATCACGGCAGCCGGATAACTGTTGAAAGCCACTTCTTCGCAATGTTCCGCCCAGAAGGGATCGCCCGTCATAGACAGCATGATTTCATCCGAAGCCATTTGTTCCACCATTCCGCAGGTTTCCACTCCTTGGCGCGGGTCGATGTATCCCATGCGGGCATTCTCGTCGGCGCCAAACATGCCGCCCGGTACTTGCCCGAAGGTGCGGCGGATAAGGTTGTGGGCATTATAAGATGCTTTCAGCAGGGCGGAATCGCCCGTCAGCATATAGTAAGTAGCGGGTTCGCGGAAGCATTGGGCAATGTTTACATTGTGCCAGTTGGGCAGGGAACTGGGTTGTGTCCAGTCCGCCGTGTTGCGATGGATCTTCTCGGCCAGTTCCAGCAGGAATTGATCTCCCGTGCGGTTGTATAGCCAGTAGACGCTCAGCAGGTTGTCACCTCCACGGCTGTTCTCCCAGTAGTCTTCCAGGAATTGGTCGTCGGGAACGGTCAACTGCCATTTAAAGTAGTTGGTCATCAGGTTTATCACCCGTTCGTCCTGCGAGTATTCATAGTAGGACTGCAAGCACCACAGCATAATCATTTGCGCCCACAGTTCCCGTTTGCCGTTTCGCATATTCACGGGACCAAAGTACCCGTCGGGTTGCCGACTGGCAAGTGCGCCTTCTATCCATGTCTCCGTTTCGGCTATCATTTTCGGATCATTCAGTATATAAGCCAGATCTCCATAACCTTTCAGCCAGTAAGGAACTTCTTCCCAGCCGTGGTCGCCACCGTTGGTGAGCCATGCATTGTTGTCCTTTTCCAGCCATGCGCTTATTTCTCCCAAGTGTCCGGTGAGCCCGTCGCGTTGCAGTTCCAGGTAGCGGCGCACCCAGCCTTTGGGCTGCACGCTCCCCACCGGAAGTTTGATGAAGTGCAACGGTTGCAACGGCGCACGGTTCGATGTATAGTTCGTATTGCTTTCCTGTGTGTTGGGACGGTTTACTGCCTCAGCCTGCAAATGTCCGCCCGATGAAACACAAGAAGCCAATGCCAGTGCCGATATAATAACGGCACCGGACAATTTAGCTCTTTTCTTGTTCATAATGATTATTGGATACTGTTCAACAGATCAGTCTTTCCTTCGTTCACCAATTTCAGGATCAGTTCGCCGAACAAAGTGTTCTGCCATGCAAACCATTCGCGGGTAAACTTCTCCGGATTATCTTTGTGGAAGGACTCGTGCATAAAGCCTGTCCCTGCTTCCGTATCCATCAGCATCTTGATACAAGTCTTTATTTCATCATCATTCTGACTGGTGAAAGCCTTCATCATAATGCTCATGGGCCATATCATATCATAACCGATGTGCGGATCGCCTATTCCTTCTCCGGCTTTGCCTTTAAAGAAATAAGGATTGTCCTCACTCCATACAAAGCGGCGGGTATTCTGATAAACAGGATCGTTTACATCCACATCTCCCAGATAGGGCATGGCGATGAGGCTGGGCACATTGGCGTCGTCCATCAACATATGATTGCCAAACCCGTCTACCTCGAAAGCATAGATCGTTCCATACTTGGGATGCTGGTAAGTGGCATATTTCTTCAATGCGGTTTCCACTTCCTGTGCCAGATCCATACATTCTTTTGCCAAGTCCTGACGCTTGTTTACCGCCGTAAGGATTTCAGCAGCCTTGCGCAAGGAAGAAACGGCAAAGAAGTTGGAAGGAACCAGGAACTGGAACGTGGTTGCATCATCCGAAGGGCGGAAAGAAGAAGCAATCAGTCCTACCGGTTTCACGGGATTTCCCAGGCCGTCATTGGTTATGGTATCCAGTGCACGCTCGGTTACGCGCTGAAAGTGGTACGAACCCCGTCCATCCCGGCGTTGCTGATCATGGAAAGTCTTCAGTATATTCTGGATGGCTTTCAACCATTCCGCGTCAAAGATGCTTGCATCTCCTGTGGTTTTCCAGTAATGATAGGCCAGTCGCAAGGGATAACATAATGAATCTATTTCCCATTTGCGTTCATGCACCTCATCGTTCATGTCGGTAAGGTCGGTTTTCCAATGCCCGTCGGGGATAGGGCCGTCATTGAATGCATTGGCAAACGGGTCTACATTGATCAGTTTGAACTGGCGGTTGATAACTCCCGCCAGCATGGTTTTCAGTTCGGCATCTTCATTCGCCAGTTGCACGTAAGGCCATACCTGTGCACCCGAGTCGCGCAGCCACATGGCATGAATATCTCCGGTGTAGACAAAGGTATCGGGCTTGCCATCCTTCTTGTCCGTGCGGAAATGTACGGTGGTGTCCAGCGTATTGGGGAAACAGTTGGTAAACATCCAAGCCAGTTTCTCATTCTTCAGCAGTTGCTGCATCCGTTTGATTTGCGCTTCTACAGCCTTGGAACGGAATAAACGCTGGGATGGAGCCGGGCGGTTATCCTTTTGGATGGCGTCCGGGGCGCATACGGCATACCCGCTTTCGTGCAGCGAGGTGGCAAAAGCGGAAGGCGCTGCCAGCAAAGCCGCCGCCAGAGCACAGGCTGTGATGATGGTTTGTCTTTTCATGGTCTTTTATTTTTTCAATTCGTTTGAGAATGAGTACGGGAAGTCACTTGCGTTGACTCCGCGTTGTGTATTGGGTTGCTTTGCCATCTTTATGTCGATGACGGCTCCCTTCAACAGTTCACTGTGATTCAAATAATTCTGCGTGCGCCGGTTGCCGTTCACGGTCAGTGCGTCTATGTAACGGTTTCCGTCACTGTTCTCCGGGGCGTTGATGGTGATGGTATTGCCGTTCTCCAGGTTCAGCTTCATTTGCTTGAAGTAAGGAGTACCTAATACATATTCATCCGTTCCCGGGCAAACCGGATAGAATCCCATAGCCGAGAATACATACCATGCCGAAGTCTGTCCGTTGTCCTCGTCACCACAATATCCGTCGGGATTGGCGTTGTACATACGGTCCATCACTTCACGAATCCAGTATTGCGCTTTCCATGGCTCGCCCGAATAGTTATACAGGTAAATCATGTGCTGTATGGGCTGGTTGCCGTGTGCATAGTTACCCATGTTCATAATCTGCATTTCGCGGATTTCATGAATCACGCTGCCGTAATAACTTTCATCGAATACCGGCGGAAGGATAAACACCGAATCCATCATCTCGTTGAAGGCAGCCTTGCCGCCCATCAGGTCTATCAACCCTTGCGGATCATGGAATACCGACCAAGTGTAGTGCCAGCTATTTCCTTCCGTAAAGGCGTCGCCCCACTTCAACGGATTGAACGGAGACTGGAAACTGCCATCCTCGTTCTTGCCACACATCAGTTTGTGTTCGGGGTCGAACAGGTTCTTATAGTTCAGCGCCCGCTTGGCAAATATAGCTAATTCTTTTTTAGATTTGCCCAAAGCCTGACCTAATTTATAGATGCTCCAGTCATCAAAAGCATATTCCAGTGTGCGTGCGGCGCTTTCATTAATGCCTGCATTGTAAGGAACATAGCCCAACTTGTTGTAATATTCATAGCCCAAACGTCCGGTAGAGGGAACCTGCGGATGCACACTGTTGGCGTCCTTGTTCACTGCTTCCCACAATGTTTCCACATCATATCCGCGCAATCCTTTCAGATAAGCATCGGCTACGATGGAAGCGGAATTGTTTCCCACCATGCAGCCACGGTGTCCGGGGCTCGCCCATTCGGGCAGGAAGCCGCTTTCCTTGTACGCATTCACCAATCCCTCCTGCATCTTCTCGTTCATGGACGGATACATCAGGTTCAGGAAGGGGAACAGGCAACGGAAAGTATCCCAAAAGCCGGTATCGGTAAACATATATCCCGGCAATACCTCGCCGTTGTAAGGACTGTAGTGCACCGCATTTCCCTGTGCATCCAGCTCGTAGAAGCTGCGGGGGAATAACACGGAACGGTAAAGGCAAGAGTAGAAAGTACGCAACTTATCCTTGTCCGTATCTTCCACCTCAATGCGTCCCAAGATGTCGTTCCATTCGCGGCGACCATCGGCGGTTACTTCTTCCAGGGAACGGCTGCCCAGCTCTTTCAGGTTCTGTTCCGCCTGCTCAAAGCTGATAAAAGACGAGGCGACACGGGCATGAACCTGTTCACCCCGGCGGGTAGAGAAGCCGATGATGCCTCCCACATGGTTTTCCTTGCTTTCCAGCTTTCCGGTTTCTATCTTGCCGTTGGTAGCGGTAGCCTTGTAAGTGAAAGGTTTGTCAAAGACTACTACAAAGTAGTTCTTAAAGTTTTCGGATACTCCGCCGTTGTTCTTGGTGGTGTAACCTATAATCTTGTTTTCTTCGGGAATTACCTTTATGTAAGAGCCGTTGTCGAAAGCATCGATCACTACATAAGATTCCTTGTTCTCGGGGAAAGTAAAGCGGAACAGTGCCGCACGGCTGGTGGGCGCCAGTTCCGTTACCACGTCATGGTCTGCCAGGTACACCTTATAATAGTAAGGTTTTACCACTTCCGCCTTGTGCGAGAACCAACTGGCGCGCTCGTCTTGGTCAAACACTGCCTTGCCGGTCACAGGCATGATGGAGAACTGTCCGTAGTCGTTAATCCACGGGCTGGGTTGATGGGTTTGCTTGAAGCCACGGATCTTGTCGGCATCATAAGTGTATGCCCATCCGTCGCCCATGGTTCCTGTCTGTGCTGTCCAGAAGTTCATCCCCCAAGGCAGGGCGATGGCAGGATACGTGTTGCCGGTGGACAAGGAATGCTTGGACTGTGAGACCACCAGTGGATTGACATAATCCACCGGTTCGGCCACAGCATTTACAGTCATTGCCCATGTGCTAAGTAAGCAAGTAGCGATTAATGCTAGTTTCTTCATGGTATTGAGTTTCTTATTTATTCAGTTTTTCTTCTAACATCTTGATGTAGTAACCGCCTACTACCGAGCGTGCCTGGAAGCCTCTCTGCTTGGGAGTATCGGTAAATACCCAGTCGGACATAGGCACGCGGTCTGTCGTTTCATTCATGAACAGGTGAACCGGAGCGATGAACTTCTGGAATGTTTCCTTATCGTTTGCCAAGGTTGCCGTCCACATAATCCAGTCGGTCTTGGTGTATGTTTCGCGGTTATCCAGCGGCAAGCCGTATTTGTTCTGCTTGGTCAGATAGTAAGCTATTTCCTTTTCGGCAATGCTGTCGGGGAAGATACCCATCTTCAGCAGTTTGTTCCATATCAGGTTGTACTTCTGACTCCAAGTGCCCGGCTTGTCAAAGGTGAGGCGGTAGTGGTCGCCGTCGTTTGCCATCTTTTCCCATTCCACAGCCATGTCTTTTGCCTTCTGTTTGTATTCTGCGGCAATGTCTTTCTTGCCCATCATATCTGCCAGGTAAGCATAAGAGGCGATGCCCAGGATAGCTTTGACAGACAAGTTGGTGTTGTGTGCAAAGTGTCCGGCAAAGTCGTCGGTGCAAAGTTGGTTTTCGGGATCAAGTCCGTGCTCTGTCAGGTAGTTGGTCCATGTAGTCAGCGTTTCCCAGTGCTGGGCGGCATAGTCTGCATTACCTTCCACGGCGGCAATGGCAGCAGCCATGATCAGGATATTGCCCGATTCTTCTACCGGCATATCGCCTCCGTAAGTCTGTCCGTTTGCCAATGGGTATGTACCTATGTCATGGGCAGCAAAAGGTTTCGTCCATTTTCCGCTTTCGCTGTAGAAGAAGATGTGGTTGATCAGGCCTTTTGCCAAATCCGGATTATAGATCAAGAAGATAGGAGCGGAAGGATAAGACAAGTCTACCGTGCCGATGGAACCGTTGCTAAAGTTCTCCTTGGAAGGATAGAACAGTTCACCGTTGGGGGCTTCCATCAGTTTGTGGGCGGCAAGGCATTGGCGATAGGCGGCGGCACATAGTTCGGCATACTCGCGTCCGCCTACGCGGGTGGCATCCTTCATCAGTTGAACATCAAATTCGGCTGACTTCTGCATCAATGTAGGGTATTCCTTTTCGGCTTTCTCAAATTGAGAGAAGATCGTTTCATTGTTCTTGCGGTTCCAGTACGGGCGAAGGTTCTCGCCAAAGTATTGCACGGAGAATAAGTCGTCATAACCCAGCAACACGTGGCCGTTGGCGTTCTTCGTTCCGCCCAGGTCGGTTACCAGTACCAGCTTGTCATAGCCCTTGGTCTTAGAGGCTTCTGTCTTTCCGTCCAGGAAGCTCTTGCGCAGTTCAACACCGTTTCCGGCTATGGAGGAAGTATTCTCCTTATTGGCTGCCATGTAGAAGTAGCCCCAGTCTATGCGTACGTCGTCGCCTTGTTTGTTCAGCACGTGCTGGTTGTAGCTGCCTGTTTTGGCATAGGTCAGTTCTCCTTTGGTAAAGGTGTCGCTTACTGATTCCTGATGAGGCAGATCGAGCGCCCATTGCGGGGCGGCTTCAAAGTAGAGTTGCACGTCGTGCTCCTTGCCGTCGTTGGCGGTTACTTGGTAAGTCATGTAGTTCACGGGGCGTGACAATAAGTCCAGATCATCCATAAACATGGGTGCGGTGAAGGTAAGGTTCAGATCTACCGGGCCGCAGGTGAATTGGTAGATAGTGTTCATTGCCTGCACGTCTACTGACTTCTGTGTGGCGGTTTGGGTAAAGAAGCGGGTATCGTCCTGTTCTGCCAGTAAGCCGAAATCCAGCAAACCGTTGGCTCCGCGATTGTGGCAGTAGGCGGCTATCAGGTTTTCGCCTTTCTTCAGGGTAGCCACTACTTCGTCGGATAGTTTCACCAGTTGGTGCTTTTTGCAGGCGTTGCCTGTGTCTACTACTTTGATGCCGTTGATGTAGATCATTACATCGTCGTCATGCGAGTATTCCAGGTAGATGTTTTTGCCTTGCAGGTCTTCGTCCAGGTCGGCGTGGCGGCGCACCCAGATGAATTCCTCGCTCCATTGGGTCTTGGCGGTGTGCTCGTTCTCGCGTGTGCCGAAGGCGGCGGGGCCTTCTTTCCATCCGGTTTCATTGAAGCCTGCTTTTTCCCATCCGGCGGCAGGTTTCACGGTGGTGTACTTGCCTATCCAGTTTCCTTGTTCCGAGGTCTTTACTACGGGGAGCAGTTCCAGTTCTTCGTCGCCCATGAAGCGGTAGGGTTGTCCGTCTACGCGGGCTACGCCGATGAGGGAGAAGTCTTTGCCTGTCCAGTGTTTCACCGGGGCGTCATACAGGTGGTCGGTAAAGGACCATGCGCTGGTGTAAGGGTCGATGGTGACCAGCGGGTAGGCGGATGCCCGGAGGTCATTCTTGATGTGCTCTGTCTTGGGGGCGGATGCGCAGCCGGATAATAAGGCTGCGGCTCCCAATAAAAGGGTTGATAAGGAATATTTCATGATTCGATCTTGTTTTTGTTCTTTTATTTATGTTTCTTGTATTTCGGTGCGTTGTTGTTGCTATACATTTGGTTGATATCCACTGGGTTACCATTCACTGGGCTGTTATTTACTGGGTTGCCCTCCATTGGGTTGCCCTCCACTGTAGGGGCGGATTGAATCCGCCCGTATACACAAAGCGAACTGTTATCGGGCAGATTCAATCTGCCCCTACGGTGGGTGTTCACCTTGGCTGGCATTTCCTTTGGTTGGCGTTCACTTTGTTTGGCGTTTCCTGTAGGGGCGGACCCGTGTGTCCGCCCGTATACAAATAGTTTTGCTATTTCTTATCGGGCAGACACATGGGTCTGCCCCTACGGTGATATATCATCAACAACCGGTCAAGATACCTTTCTTGTCTTTTCAAGTTTGCTTCGCCACGGCTGTGATTAATGTTAGTCACGTTCGTGATTAAACTTAGTCACACCTGTGATTATACTTAACCACAGCCGTGACTAAGCAAACTTGAACGTTCAAAACAGGTATCACCACTGTATGTTTACACTAACTCCATCCGGGTTATTCTCAAACCCGAGGCGGAGAGTCTTTGACTGCTGATCCCACAACTCCTGCATATCCTGCACATTCGTTCCATTAACCTGCACGGTTACAGGCACTTTCGGCAATAGGATGCGCGAAACATTTGTTGTATTCAGCGGACTCTTGGCTACGAAAGAGCAGGAGCGTGTCCCCACTTTCTCATCATATATGCGGGATGCGCCACACAGTACTTTGGCTTTCGTGCCGGCGGCTACATTCTTTATATTATACAGATAGCCCTGTTCACCCGGATTGACCACCTTTTCGGTCATCACAGGCAGGTCTTTGTCAAAGAGGTCGATAAACATTCCTTTCAGATGGAGAGGGGCATGCGATACACTTTCATCCAATACGGCTGCAATGGTGTACGGGCCACGCTCTACCACAAAGTTGTTTTTCGTTTCTACCGCTTTCTTCGTTACCTTCTTATAAGCCTTCTCTACGGTCTCAAAATAGTTTATATCGTTGTTGGTTTTCAGTACAAACTGCTTCGGATCTTCGCGGATAACGGTTACTGTTCCTTTGCCGTAAGCATAGGTTCCGGCAGACGGTTTGCGTTCCATGCCCATTTGCTCGAACAGGTGTTCGGAGGGGGCGTTGTACTGGTTGCCGTTGGTGTTCCACCATTCCAGTACGGTCTGGTAGGAGTCGATGTCCTCACCGCAATAGATCAGTGCGCCGCCGTTCTTTACCCAGTCTGCTATGTAGCCGTGATACTTGGCATCCAGCGGTTTCATGTTGGAGTAGGACATCACCAGCACTTTCAGGTCTTTGAATGTTTGTGCAAAGGGGGTGTTCTCCATGTGTACAATGTCCACCGGGACACCCCTTTTCAGCAACGGCAAGGTCTGTCCGTAGAAGCTGGAGAATTGCGGGTCATCATATCCGGCATGGGTGGGGAAGCGCTGGAACATCATGGAGTTTGCCATCAGTACGCCTATTCCCTTGGTGCCGTTTATTTGTTTGGGAGATGTCTTGATGTCGTTCAGGGTGTTGATCATCACCTGTATCTGGGTGGAGTAGGAACGGGGATGCGTTCCCGCTGGTCGGTTCCGGCAATGCGGTAAAGTCCCTGATAGATGCGATCCGGCCAAGGCATTACCTCGTAGGTGTCTACCATGGGGTACATCAGTTGGGCGGCAAAGGTTGCCTGGTAGTTTATTTTATAATCGGTCCAGTCCTTGGCGCGGTCCTCGATGGGGTCGGTCAGGAAATACATTTCGCGGTTCAGCGGGTCGGTTATTGACTTCATGCAGCCGTATTCCAGAAAGGCGTTCTCAAAGACGCGTTCTTTCTTTACGCCGTTGTAGAATACCGGTTCGCGGGCGGTTCCTGTCCATACTTGTGCTATGTAGCCGTCTACACAGTCCAGTGAGGCAAGGCTGGCTTCGGGGCTGACGATCTGCCACGAAGTATAGTTCACCAGGGAGTGGGTGGGGACGTAGCACTTCACTTCCAAGCCTTTGGACTTGCCGTATTCCTTGGCGTAGGTGAAGATTTTATCCAAGGCATTGTAGTACAAGTGGTACTTCAGCTTGTTGGACAGATAGGTGTTCTCGGGCGAGTCGTGCTGGGCGCGCCACGGGAAGTTATAGTATTTTTGCCATTCGTTGCGGAAGGCATCGCTGTATCCGGCGTGTGCCCAGAACTCGGGTTCTTCCAGATAGATGGAAGTGATTCCGGCATCTATGACGCGTTTTATCTGGGTTTCCTGCATGTAGCGGATGAAACTTTCGGTGGGGACGATGTAGGGGGTGAGGTAGCCGTGGCCTATTTCGCGTCCGTCGCGGTCACGTTGTCCTTCTTTCATGTGTTCTTTGCTCTTGTCCCACCAACCCAGGAAGTAGTCGGCGTAGTCTCCCCAGGCAACTCCGGTCATGAACTGCACTTTGTAGCCGCGTTCTTTCCACGACCGCATGCGTTGTTCAAAGGTGACTCCGGGTTTGTCCACTGTTCTGTATACCATTACGCCATCGGCGCGGATGTCGGTTTCCGTCTTCCACGGCTCGGAGGTCTGGAAGATTGTCTTTGCTTCCGGCTGTTTCTGTGCAAAGAGGTTGCAGAAGCAGGCGGACAGGGCAAAAGTGAATAATATTCTGCTTGTTTTCATTATCGGGATTCTTTTACGGTTTTCTTATTTAGCGGGTATTACTTGCATCAGTGCCGGACAGGCGCTGGCGTCATAGCTTTCCATTACTCCGGTGGGGCAGGGGCGGGCGGCATCTTTGAAGGTAATGTTGCGTGCCTTGTCCCTGTTTTGCCAGGCGGTGTTGATGTTGTTGCGCAGCCAGTCCAGGTATTGGGGTTGGTTGCAGTCCTCAATCAGGCGGATGACGTATTGGGCGAAGATGGCGGCATAGATTCCCTGTTCCACGCCGTTCTTAAATTCCAGCATGCCGTTCTCGTCGCACATGTGCTGGCGTACGTATTCGGTGGCAAGGAGGGCGTCGTCCAAATATGCCTTGTCTTGGGTTGCTTTGTAGAGCATTACGGCGGAGCCGATAAATGTTCCCTGGTTATAGAGTTGGGTAGTCCAGTCTATGTCCATTCCGTTTTGGCGCTGGAAATGGTAGTGCATATTGTCGGCTACGCGTCCGTCCTTCTTGTCGAAGAATACGTTGCGCGACCATGCGTAGGTGTCTTTTGCTTTTTTCCAGGTAGTCTTCTTTCTTGGTGATGTTGTACAGGGTCATGCTTCCCACGATGGTGGGGTAGTTGATGCATGCCATCTTTGCGTCGTGGGCAAAGCTCCACCACAGTCCGCCGCGCTGGGAGTCGTGAGATTCTTTCCATACGTGGTAGAATCCGGCTGAGGAGTCGGCAAGGTATTTGGGATCGCCGGTGGTTTCGTAGGCGCGTGCCAGTGAGATGATCCACCACATCATGTCGTCGTAGATGAACCATTCTATTTTGTTGTTCCAGTTATATTTGTCGTATTGTTCGTAGCCTCCCTGGTAGATTTCGTCTATCAGTTTGCGGTATTTGGGTGCTTTGGTGCGTTTGTATGCGTTCATTATCATGTCCCAGTAGATGGCCTGCACCCAGATGGCTGCTCTGCCCTTTCCGTCGGAGGAAATGGCGTAGAGTTTCATTTCGGGATTGTAGAATGTCTGATGGAAGGCGTCTATGGCAATGGTTGCGTCTTTGCCGGTGTAGGGCTTTTCCTTGTTCGCTGTTTGTCCGGTCACGGTGGTGAAGATGGAGCATAACGAGGATAAAACGATAAAAATCAGAACTTTGTTTCTCATGGTAATATTTGTTGTTTAAAAAGGGTGTGTCAAAAGTAAATTAGCGTATCTTTTTCTGTAGGGGCGAGGTTTGCCCGCCCAGTAATAGTTTGCTTTGTGTATGCGGGCAGGCAAACCCTGCCCCTACAGTGAAGCAATATGACAGATCGTATTGACTTTTGACACAACCCTTTGATGAATTATTAATGACCTATCAGCAACGGTACCCCTTAGTTTACCATCACCCCTTTCGGTTCATTGTAGTTGTAGCGTTTTCTACCATCTATTTCATGGTCGATACGTGCACCTACGCGAACATAATACTTGCGGTTGTCCGGCAACTTAGGAGTAGTAAGCGTTACTGTTTGGCCCAGGCAATCATTCATAATGCTATCGTCCAGGCGAACAGAGTAACGGGAATCCTTATTATTATCACCTACATACGGGCTGGAAGAATTGATGAACAAATAAACATCCGCCAGATTCTTTTGATAGTCCGCATTGTCCGTACCTCTGGTAATCTTTACGCTTGCTGAGACTGTTCCGTCGGCATTGGCTGTCGGTTCGCCTACCCATTCCACATTGAGGAACGGTTCTATTTCGAAATCAATGTTCACCGTACCTTTGATATCGCCTTTCCAACGCTCGTCTTTTACCACTTTGCCATCGGAACCGACGATATAAGTAGGAACGAAAGCGCCCAAGGCTTCGATGATGTAGTTGCCTTTGAATATCTTGGTATTCTGGTACGTTCCATCCTGCTTCACGGTAGTATAATAAGGAGTGGGGTTATCGCTCCAACTCATTTCCAATAGTTTCAGGCGCACGCCGCCGTCTCCCACTTCAGTCTGCATCGGCTTTTGGTTCTTCTTGTCGATGATTCTGCCCACGATGGTTTCTGCCGGTGCGTCATAGTTATCGACATCCACACATGCATTTGCCATCAGCAGCAATACAAGGCATGATAAGTAATATGTTATCTTTTTCATAATTGTTTCGTTTTAGTAATTAATAACCAGGGTTTTGCAACAACAACGGATTCTTTTCGATAGAACCGTTCGGGAAGTTCTTGTAATACCAACGGGTATCGAAAGTAAAGCGGTGGTTGTCCTCATCGGTTCTTACGTCGAAGAAGTACTTGCCGGTGTGTGCTGCATAGAAAGGCATCAAGATTCTCCACAGGGTGGATTGCTGTTCTTTCTCAATCAGTCTCCAACGCTTCAAGTCCCACCAAGTCTTGTTCTCGAATGCCAATTCTTTTCTTCTTTCACGCTGGATGATAGAGAAATTGTTCAGTTCGGCAGAAGAAGCCAGCAAGTCGGCGCCTGCACGGTGTCTGATTTGGTTGATGCATTGGTATGTGTCTTCCTTGTAGTTTGCTCCTGCTCCCAGTTCGGCAAGTTCGTAAGCGGCTTCGGCACGGTTCAACAAGACTTCGGCATAACGTATTTCGATCCAAGTTTGGGTAGAGTTATTCTCCAATACGGCTGATTTAGGCATATCGGGATTCAACCATTTGCGAACGGAGAAACCTGACATGGCTCCTGCACCGGTATCCGAAGCGAAAGGACCGCTTAATCCGGCTGCATTCATCTTGGTTCCGTCGGGCAAAGTGTAAACGGTCTGGTTGTCCGGGTTGGGAGAACTGACGATGTAATCTTTGCATTCGGGAATGTTTTCGTATTTCTCGGTAGCACCATCGGGGATGATGTGCGAGATTCCGTTGGCTGCATCTGCCTTGGTATAGATACCGCGATAGATGGAGATGGATTCTCCTTTGAAGTCGTCACCCGGCAGGATTACGGTTGCACGCAGGCGAGGTTCGGCATTGGCAAACAAGTCCATGGTTTTGTCAAACATCTTATAATGTCCCTTCTCATCGAAGTTTTGCAGATGTCCGTTAGCGTCCTTGGGCAGTCCGTCGAACATTTCAACAAAGTCCAGTGTGGGGTTTACCAAGGTAGCATAACCGTTGGCTCCCATTGCCTGACGGGGAACGCAGTAAGCGTCATATCCGTGCACGGAGTTAGGATAAGCATATTCTTTCACGAAGATGTTTTCTTCGCTGCTTTCATCAAAGAATGCGTTCACAAAGTTCTGGTATTGCGCTTCTTTGTCGCCTTCTTTCCAGTTCTTCATGTACAGGCTGTGGTGTCCTTCTACTTTCTTGGCTTCATCATAGCTTTTCTGATAGAAATCTCTTGCTTTGCTGGCATCGATACCGACAAGGCGGTTACCGTCTTGGTCTACCAGGTTGGAATTCTTGTTGAATTTGGCAATAGAACCTGCAAACAGCATGGCGCGCGAGTTGAGTGCGGCAGCGGCATAGCGGCTGGCGCGTCCGCGTTGAGCTTTCTCCGGCAACAGGTTGAAGGCATCGGTCAAGTCTTGATATACTTGATTGTAAACGGCTTCTTCCGAGGAACGGGGTACTTTTAAATCGTCAATGCTCTGTTCGGGATACTTTAATACCGTATTTACCAAAGGCACACCGCCATAGCGTTTTGCCAAAGCGAAGTAAGCGAAACCACGGGCAAACAGGGCTTCCCCCTTTCCATGTATTCACTTGCTCCGTAGAGAAATAGCTTTCATAAGAAGGCAAAGTTTCGAGGAAATAGTTGATGTCGCGAATCAACTTATAACCGTTGCCGCTTGGCTCTTTATCATCGGTATAATAATCGAAATCTTCCGAATAGGCACCACATCAGTCACGGCCGATTGCTTCGCCGGTGAGCATGGGCACAGGGTCGATAATCCAGAAGTGGTTGAATCCACGGGCTCCCGAGTAACGGAAATCTTCTACCGGAAGTTGGCTATAGATACGTGCCATATAGCTTAATACACCATTTTCGGAAGTAAAGATGTCTTTATCCTGCACAATGTTCATAGGAGCAACATCCAAGTCAAGGCAAGAACTTAACGAGAAGGATGCCAATGCGAATGCAAATATATATTTCTTAATCATGTTCTTAGAATTTAATGTTAACACCAACAGATACAGTCTTATTCAAAGGATAGTTATATCCTTCACCATCATTTGTATGTTCAGGGTCTACGTCCTTCAAGCCGGTGAAGGTGAGCAGGTTGTAACCGTTTACATAAACTCGCATATTACGGATACCTACTTTGGTAGTCCATTTTTCGGGCAAGGTGTAACCCAGTTCGATACTTTTCATACGCAGGTAAGCGGCATTGTGGATGCTGAAGAATGAATCGAATTCGGGCAATGAACTCGTGTAAGCATAATGGCCGGATACCCATTGTGTATTGGGATCGTATGGATCGGCTTTGGGATCAACCGGATGCCAGCGATCCATAAACTGGGTTATGGCATTGGAGTAATCGCTACCCCACAACGGTTCGCGAAGTTGTTCGCCGTAAGCGCAATATACTTTGGCTGCACCTTGGAACAGGACGTTCAGGTCGAATCCTTTGTATTGTGCGCCTAAGTCCAAGCTGAAGTTGATCAGTGGGCCACCTAGATCGCGCATGGCAATAGGATAACGGTCGTGGTCGGTTATTTGTCCGTCGCCGTCCCAGTCTACATAGATGTAGTCGCCCGGCAATCTGTCGCGGCCTACGTAAATGTCACTGTTGGCTATGTCTTCATAAGAGGTATAGCGTCCGTTATCTCCGTAGCCCCACCAAATACCTTTGTAACGGTTGTTCTCATTGTTTCTCCAGTTTTCGTAGGAGTTACCGGAACGTGCTCTCTCAACGTGTTTTTTCTTGATGCGGGTCATGGCAAAGATACCTTTGGCGGTGTATGAGAACTCGCCGATATGGTTTCTGTGGTTCAATTCCAGTTCGATACCTTGTGTCAGGTCGCTGTCCAGGTTTTCTTGCGGAAGGTTTGCACCTACTTCCGAAGGCAAACTGCCTGCGCGGGTTGCCAACAAACCGCTTCTGGAACGTCTGAAGTAATCGGCCGACAGACCTATTAATCCGTTCCATCCTTCCAAGTCAATACCTACATCGAACGTTTTTGCGATATACCAAGTGATATTGCGGTTGGCAATACCTTTATTGCTGGCAGAGTTTACATAAGTACCGTCGAATACGTGTCCGCCGGGAAGTCTGTTATTGTCACCGCTGGCAGGGTAGTAGTAACCGGTAATGAACTGATAGCTGGATGCACTGTCATCACCCATCTTACCATAAGATGCACGCAGCTTGGCATTGGTGATGAAAGAAAGCTTGGAATCTTTCCAGAAGTTTTCTTCAGAGAAACGCCAGCCCACTGAAGCGGCGGGGAAGAAGCCCCATTGCTCGCCGGATATAAACATGGAAGAACCATCGTAACGGAAGCTGAACTCAGCCAGGTATTTTGATTTGTAATCGTAACCGAATTTACCTACCAAACCTAAGTTTGCTTTGTCATACAAGGCACCGCCATCGGTATTCATATAACCTACTTGATTGGTAGTGTTACCGGCAAACAGCTGGTCTAAATCCAAGCCCAGTTCGCGCAATGCGTAGAAGTTGTCACCGGTTCTTTTAGAACCTTCCCACAAGATCAATGCATTAACATTGTGCGCCTGGTTGAAGGTATTGGTATAGTTCAAAGAGAACTGATACAGCAATGATTCTTTTCTGTAATATTCACGAGTCAGTTTGCTGGGGTTGTTTCTTACGTTGGGACGATACGTGTTGTCCACTTCCTGGTAGTTGTATTGGTTGTATGACTTCTGGTACTTCTTATTGTCTTCCATATTGAAGTCATAGCTGAATACTGCTTTGGCAGATAATCCTTTTACTCCGGGAACATCATAAGTGGCGGAAACAGAAGACTGGAACCATTTTCTGTTCCATTGGTTATAACCTGTAATGTCTTTGTTCATCATGGCAACCGGGTTACTACCGTCTACCAAACCTTGTTGCAGGTATTCGGGGTTGTCATTGGCATAAATGGACTGGATAGGGGCTGAACGCCACAAAGAACGGATAATCATATCGGCGCTTTCCCACGGACGTTCTTGTTTGTCCATAATTCCGGTTACGTTCAAGTCCACCTTTAAGTATTTAGTAAGTTGGGTAGTGATGTTTGAGCGCAAGTTGAAGCGTTCATAGTCAAAGTCACCGCTTTTAAAGATACCTTCCTGTCCCTGATAACCTGCACTCATATAGAAATGAGTCTTTTCGTTACCTCCGGTAGCGCTGATGTTGTGCTGTGTTTGGGGAGCTGTCTTGCGGATAACGGCGTCATACCAGTCGGTAGATTTCTTTGTACCATTCAAGTAAGGTGCGAAATCATCGTCGCTGAAACGAAGGGAACCGCCGTCCACATTCTTCATTTTCTTTTCGTTCCATAAAGTCATCCAGTCCACTGCATCTACTACATGAGGCAGACCGCTTGGCATCTGCCAACCGATGTTACCGGAATAATTCAATTCGGTCTTTTCTGATTTACCGGATTTGGTAGTAATCAATACCACACCGTTTGCTGCACGCACACCATAGATGGCAGCCGATGCATCTTTCAATACGGAAAGGCTTTCGATGTCGTTGGAGTCGATGCGGCTAAGGTTATCACGGGGAATACCGTCGATAATGATCAATGGAGCGCCCATGCCGCGGATGTCGAAGTTATTGTTGAATGCACCCGGTTCGGCACTTTTCTGAACCACACGTAGACCGGCTACCTTACCGGTCAGCATATTTTGGGCATTCTCGTTCTTGGTGGCAATAATATCGTCGGACTTAACTGCGGAAACAGCACCCGTCAGGGTCACTTTCTTCTGAGTACCATATCCCACTACTACAACTTCATCCAGTGTTTCGGTGTCTTCTTTCAAAATTACTCTCACTGCATTCTTTCCTTTTACGGGGATATCTTGTGTAACATATCCTATATACGAAATCTGCAATA
>Ga0192242_10195_pt1 | contig 28735 bp, 31 predicted proteins | sample Koala_Koa27_J3_FD_131235 | JGI IMG/M metagenome (GOLD analysis project Ga0192242, IMG submission 131235) | Enriched cells from koala feces incubated with labeled cellulose particles, San Francisco Zoo, California, United States - Koala_Koa2-7_J3 ...
AGTAATAGTAAAGCAACTGGGCGGTATCACGTTCCAATGCCTCGTCCACCTTTATTTCATTGATGGCTTCCAAGGACTGCTGTTCCTGCTGCAAGTAATAATAATAGATGGCAGAAGCAATAGAAAATTCGGAGCGGGCATAATTGAGCCGTTCCACTTCTTCGGGGTCGGTTATGGCGGAACGGTCGTCACTGATACGTTTTATGCGGCGCAGGGCACTGTTGCGATAATCATAAAATTCCTTGTTCATGGCGGTGCGTTGGCATATTTTCATCATACCTATATCCGCAACCAGACATTCCAATTCATTATCGGATTCATCATACACGCTAAGAAAAAGATCTTCCGCCTTTTCAAAGTCCATATGGATAAAAGCGCAAAAGCCCAGATTGTTTAAAGCCGCAGCACGCAAGGAAGGGAATTGTTCAGATAGCTTATAGGCTTCATGAGCCGCTTTACAGGCTGTATCCAGATTTTTATAGCGCATATGGTAAGAGAGCAAATTCAATGAATCAGCCTGCCGGTATATAGCCATGTCTTTCTTTTCTCCGCACGAAAAGAAAGTCCCTGCTATAATCAACAATCCCACCCATACAGGCAATAAATACATTTTCTTCATGAATTATTTTCTCCTTTCGGTTAACGTTCCGCAAATCAAGGTACAAAAATATCAATTATCCCCTGAAATAAAAGAAAACTTAGTATAAAATAAGAAAGCCATCCCTGGGGATGGCTTATAAAAAAGTTTAAAAACGATCAGAAGATTACTTAGATGCTTCCAAAGATGCTTTTCTAAATTCTTTCATCAGTTTTTCAATTTCCAGAGATGCCTTACATGCACGTGTACCAGCAGCTTTGTTTCCCTTTTCAATCTGCAAAGCAGCATCTGTCATAAAAGCCTCGTTTAATTCTTTAAATTTTGCAATTAATTCGTTCATGATCTTTTTTTTTATAAATTATAAAACTGTTCAAATTAAAGTCTTTTTCGGCAATAAATCCGCTATCGAAGGCATTTTTTACGATTTTTCAACAGTTTAGGAGCTTCTAACAGGCTTCTCGTCCCGTTTCAGGGCATATTAAATGCTAAAATAGCTCTACAATTCTCAATAAATAAATCGTTTCGATACGGGATATGAAAAAACATCGTACCTCTATTGCCTATAATTTTAAGGAGGTATTCAATGGATTTACGTACTGTCAATGTCACCCGCTACATTATACCCTTGCGCGAAGGAGGTTCCTTGCCGGCACTGGCGGAAGCAGATGACGAGTTTAAATATGTAGTGAAGTTCCGAGGAGCCGGGCATGGCACTAAAGCCCTCATCGCCGAGCTGATTGGCGGGGAAATAACCCGTGCCTTGCATTTCCGTGTGCCCGAGATTGTGTTCCTGCAACTGGATGAAGCCTTTGGACGCACCGAAGCCGATGAAGAAATACAGGATTTACTGCAATGGAGCCGGGGACTGAACCTGGGATTGCACTTTCTGTCCGGCGCACTGACTTTTGACCCGATAGCTCATCAGGTTGATGAACGGACTGCATCGCAAGTAGTATGGCTGGATGCGCTTCTCACCAATGTGGACCGCACCATCAAGAACACCAATATGCTGATGTGGCACAAAGAATTGTGGTTGATAAACCATGGGGCAGCACTCTATTTCCATCATTCCTGGGATAACTGGCAAGAACGGGCATTGACTCCTTTTTCACAAATAAAGGATCATGTACTTTTGCCTTATGCCAGCCGATTGGAAGAAGTGGAGGCGGAGTTCAGGCAGATACTGACCGAAGGGAAACTTCGCGAAATTGTGGATACCCTTCCGGACGACTGGCTCACGTGGACAGAAGTGGGAGAAACCACCCAAGACCTGAGAGAAGTATATTTTCAATTTTTAAAAGAAAGGATTCGTCATTCCGAACTATTTGTAAAAGAAGCACAAAATGCCAGAAAAGCACTTATATGAATATGCAGTGATTCGCTTTGTTCCCAAGGTGGAACGCGAGGAGTTTATCAATGTAGGTATAGTCTTGTTTTCCAAACAAGCTAAATATCTGAATGTTGTCTATACGCTGAATGAGGAGAAGCTACGGGCATTCTCTACAGAGGTGGATATAGAATGTTTAAGAAACGGGTTGCGGGTATTTGATAAAGTATGCCAAGGAAATAAGGAAGGAGGAAGCATTGCGCAGATGGATATTCCGGATCGGTTCCGGTGGTTGACTGCGATGCGGAGTGCTTGCATACAGACGTCACGGCCTCATCCGGGATTTTCACGGGATTTGGATGCTACGTTGCAGCGGTTGTTTGGGGAGTTGGTGATGTGATATTCTTTATTGGTGCTAAATTAAGATGGTCATTCCGCATGATTCCCCCTCTTGAGCTACTCTTTCTGCACATCTCGTTAACACTGACCGTAGGGGCGGATTGAATCCGCCCGAATGCATAAAGAAATCATTTTCGGGCAGATTCAATCTGCCCCTACAGTGGATGAAAACGTTACTGAAAATGTTAACGAGATGTACAGAAAGAGTAGCTCAAGAGGGGATGGAGTACATTTCTATGATGCTATTTTATATCAAATCTTAGCCAACGCCTGATCCAAATCGGCAATCAAATCATCTATATGCTCCGTACCTATTGACAAACGCACCGTCCCCTGATAAATTTCCTGCTCCGCCAATTCCTCAGCATTGAGCTGTGAATGAGTGGTACTTGCCGGATGAATAACCAACGACTTCACATCAGCCACATTTGCCAGCAATGAGAAAATTTCCAAACTATCTATAAAGCGATGCGCTTCTTCCTGTCCCCCCTTAACTTCAAAAGTAAATATAGACCCTGCCCCATTAGGGAAATAGCGTTGATACAAGGCATGATCGGGATGATCAGATAAAGAAGGATGATTCACCTTTTTTACCTTCGGATGATTCTTCAAGTATTCCACCACCTTCAAAGCGTTTTCTACATGACGTTCCACACGTAGAGAAAGCGTTTCCAATCCCTGCAACAGAATAAAGGCATTGAACGGGCTGATCGTAGCTCCCGTATCACGCAGCAGAATAGCACGCACACGGACAGCATAGGCAGCAGGTCCCGCCGCGTCTACAAAGCGTACCCCATGATAGCAAGGATCCGGTTCGGTTAGTTGAGGGAATTTGCCGGAAGCCACCCAGTCGAATTTACCGGAATCAACAATAACACCACCCAGTGACGAACCATGTCCACCGATGAACTTTGTTGCAGAATGTACCACAATATCTGCTCCATACTCAATAGGACAAATCAGGTAGGGAGTACCAAAAGTATTGTCGATAATCAAAGGAATTTTATGGCGGTGTGCAATCTCTGCCACAGCTTCTATATCAATGATATTCGAGTTGGGATTGCCAAGAGTTTCTATAAATACAGCCTTTGTATTCTCTTTAATTGCCTTCTCAAAGTTGGAAAGGTTACTGGGATCTACAAAAGTCGTAGTCACTCCATAAGCGGGCAAAGTGTGTGCTAACAGATTATAACTTCCTCCATAAATGGTTTTGGCTGCCACAATATGATCTCCGGCACGGGTAATGTTCTGAAAGGCATAGGTGATGGCGGCAGCGCCGGAGGCAACAGCCAGTCCGGCAACTCCTCCTTCCAGGGCTGCCACACGTTGCTCAAATACGCCTTGGGTGGAGTTGGTGAGACGTCCGTAAATATTCCCGGGATCTTGCAGGCCAAAACGTGCAGCGGCGTGGGCTGAGTTATGGAATACATAGGAAGTGGTTTGATAAATAGGTACGGCACGTGCGTCGGTTGCCGGGTCCGGTTGTTCTTGTCCCACATGGAGTTGCAAAGTCTCGAAATGTAATTTCTTTGTAGCCATAATCTTATTCTTTTAATTGTTATACGTTCTTGATTTATTTTCTGCAAAGTTATGGGGGAAGGATACATCAAACAAGATTTCATCAATATATGGAAAATAATGCTATGGATCTATTTATAGAAAGAATATAACCACTGGATAAGAGATAAAAAGAATCTCCTGAAAGAATAATATTCTTTCAGGAGATTGCATTTGATGATTATACACCTTTATTCATGTTCATGCTCCGATCCCCCTTCTGTGCTGAGCACAATATTGCGGGCTACCTCAGATTGATTTCCTGCTTCATCCGTGCACCACACCATCAAATGATAATCGCCGGGAGCGGCATTAGCCGGAATTACAATATCATGGTGATGAACCGTCGTATTCTTCAAACCGGAAACATCATACGATCTATCGAACGTAAACGCTACTGTTTCACCCTCTTCCGCCGCTTTGGATGTAGTATGACCATGATGGTCGAAATTATTATGAATATTAATCTTATAGGATTTCAGCATCACATCATCCGATAAATTCATTTCAAAATGGACTCCATTCGCATTGCCTATCTGTAGCTCTGCCCCTTCCTCGGGCTCCAATAATTCAATCACAGGTTTGGTTACATCCCCCTTTTCATCATCATCACAAGAGGTAAAACCAACAGAACATATAGCCAACAGGCAAATAACCGGAAAATAAAATTTTGTTTTCATTTTAATAATTGTTTAAATGGTACTTTAATGGATACTTGAAAGTTTCTTCCCGGTTCCGGGATTTCCACCTTCCGATAAAAACTCAAATGATTGTAATATTTCACATCAAACAGATTATAGACACCCAAAGACATCTCTACCTCCGTGCCCGCAACGGGAAGGCGGGCACTCCCTCCCACGTGGCACAAAGTGGCTCCGGAGGTACGATCCTCATTCTTGGCAATACGATTTTGGGAAGCAATCGTTTGAAGCTCGGCATATACCTGGAGTCCTTTTCTCTCCCAGGTCAATACGTTGCGCATAGAGGCAGGAGGCGAGAAACTCAGCGCCGTGTGTTCATCCCGATTATAGGTATAAACATACTCACCTATAAAGCGATAGTTGAGATGGCGCAAGAAATCAATATTGAAATTCACCTCTCCGCCCATAAACAAAGCCTTGGCTCCGCTATATTGATAAATCTGCCCGGCATGAGGCAAAACAGACCACTCACCGGTAGGTTTAAGATAAATATAATTATCAAACCAACTGGCAAAGGGGGAAAGAACCAACTCCATACCCCGGCGTGTAAAGGTGTAGGAAGCATCCCACTGCCACCCCTGTTCGGAAGAAAGAGAAGCATCTCCCCGCTCGTGGCGGAAAGTGCCGTGATGCACCCCATTGGAGGCCAGTTCGTTAGCCCCCGGCAATCGAAAACTCCGCCCTACATTCATCTTCAGAAGATGCCCCGCAGAAGGTGTCCACGCCACTCCCACCGAACCGGAATAATCGCCAAAAGTCCTGTTCACCGGATAGCTGCGCCATTGGTAGGACTGAATCATATCCTCTTTATACCCCTGCCCACGAAGATACTCCGCCAGATAAGGATCTTCAAAAGCAGTAATATCTATCTTTCCGAAATCATAACGTACTCCTCCGGTAACGGAAAACCGGTTATTGGGGCGAAACGTAGTCAGCCAAAAACCTCCGGTGGTAAACCTGCGGTATTCCGGCAGAAGAAAAGAGTATCCGCCTATTGTATTCTTCTGCATCTGCGCATCCCAACCGGCAGTATGCTCCCATGACGAAGAACCCACCAACCGCAACTTCAGTGACGAACTGAACGTATGCAGTTTGAAGGCCAATTCCTTATCGGGATCTTTCCCGGGCATCACCTCATTGTCATAATGGGTATGGAACTCACTCCACTCCTCCCTGTTATTCAGCTGATAACCAAAATCTCCCGAGAGCTGGATACCATCCCATAGATACTGTTGGTGAGTGGTTACCTTCAGGTGGTTTACCGTGCTATAGGGCAGTTCTATATTCCGGCTGTCGCCATCGTCTTCCAACCGCGAAATATCGGGAATGCCGTGGGCTCCCGGAAAGAAACCCATCTTTTGATAAGCATTGCTCACGGCAACATTCATCCGGTAGCGGTCTTTCCGGTAATCGGCCAGCAAAGAGGCGTTGCGCTCATATCCCGCCGTATTTTTCAGCTTCCGCCCATAGACAGGCATCAACTGGGTGAGATACACCACCGTATCTGTGGGCACATGATAGTCGCCATAATGCTGTTCCGAGAAACGCGCCTTCAGCAGCCACGCATCCTTCTTAATGCCCAACATCAATGAACCGCCCACCGTTCCGTTAACAGACTTTCCCAACAGGGCAGCCTCGCCAAATACCTCATTCTGTTGCGGAGGAAGAACAGGAAGAATCTCAATAACCCCTCCCATAGCATCACTCCCGTAGAGCAACGAAGATGGCCCTTTCAATATCTGTACTTCGTTTACATTAAATGCATCTATTTCCAAGCCGTGATCGGCTCCCCATTGTTGTCCTTCCTGCTTTATTCCATTTTCGGATACGGCTATACGGTTGAATCCCAATCCCCGGATCATGGGTTTGGAAAATCCCGCACCGACATCCATCGAGTTTACGCCGGGAACATTCTTTAATGTTTGCATCAGGTTTCCGGTGAAATGCCGGTCCAGGTAGTCCTTCTGAAGCAGATCGAGCGTAAGAGCAGTTTTTTTTCTCCTGCATGTGCCGGTACGATCCCGTAACCACCACTTCGGACAAATCCACTCTTTTAATCGTATCAGAAGCTACCTGTGCATGTGCAGACAGGGTAAGACACAATCCCAGCGTACCCGAAATATATCTGATACGCATAATTTACAATCATTTGATTTTGTGAATAATAATCTAAAGATAATATGTAGACCGGCAAGCAGGCGGAGCGCGCAAATGATAAGGATAAGGCTTTACATAGCATACCTTATCCACAGTGATTTCCGGCCGAAAATCAACAACCGGAAGAATAATATGAAGTTGAAATGTTTCTGCCTGTGTAAAAGGGGACAGCGTGAAATTACATACGGGACATTGATGGGAGTCTCCCTGTGAATGCCCGTCCTGAGAGTGACAAGCAACGTCTCTGCCTTCATGGTGGTGGAAAGTCTTCACCATAAAGAACGGCATGAGTGTCACTAACAACAGCCATGCAATACATATTCTGCCTTTTGCCTTCTCTCTCATTTTTGTGTTTTGTAACCGGCGCAAAGATAAAAACAAATATGATAGCCGCAATAGGGTTTTATATTTGTTATCTGTTTCAATCACTTTTTACCTATTATTAGGTATCAGAGATAGGTATTTTTTCTGAAATTCAAAAAAAACGCATTATATTTGCATCATAATAAAGAGAACAGGAAAGAAATTATTAACAAAATTCACCTTTTAAAAGAATAATATTCTATGAGCAGTTCAGAAAAGCTTGACAAAGTAGACTTGCAGATATTGCGCACCTTGCAAGAAAATGCCCGATTGACCACCAAAGAACTGGCTGCACGGGTAAGCCTCTCCTCCACCCCGGTATTTGAACGGCTGAAACGCTTGGAAAGCGGAGGGTACATCAAGAAATACATCGCTGTGCTGGATGCCGAAAAGCTTAACCAAGGCTTTGTCGTGTTTTGCAGCGTAAAGCTGAGAAGACTGAACCGGGACATTGCTGCCGAGTTTACCCGGATCATTCAGGATATTCCCGAAGTAACGGAATGTTATAACATATCGGGAAGCTATGATTATCTGCTAAAGATTCATGCTCCCAATATGAAGTATTACCAGGAGTTCATACTCAATGTATTGGGAACTATCGACAGCTTGGGTTCACTGGAAAGCACCTTTGTGATGAACGAGGTGAAACATAACTACGGGATTCACATTTAGTACCATTTTTTGCGTTTGAAATAAAAATAGATAACGACAACAAGGGCAAACATTAACGCCCAGGCAAACAGATAACCATACTTCCACCCCAGTTCGGGCATCCATTGGAAATTCATTCCCCAGATACCTGCCAGGAAGGTAAGCGGAATAAAAATAGTGGAAACAACGGTCAGTTGCTTCATGATGCTATTCATGCGTTGGTCATTGTTGGACAGATAGAGGTCTACCAATGCCGAGATCATATCACGGCATCCTTCCAGGGTTTGCAATACAAATTGCAAATGGTCGTTCACATCATCAAAGAATGGGCGGTTGGCTTTATGCAATAAATCATTATCGGTGGTATGTAGCAGGTTGATTATTTCCTCCTTGAAGGGCAGGATACACTTTCTTATCAATCGGAAATTACGACGGTATTGCTGTATATCTTCAATACCCGGCATATTATCCTGTCCGGGAGAAAGCAATCCTTCCTCCAAGTCCTCAAGCCCGTCCTCAAAGTCAGAAATAATAGACATGAAACTAGTCATTACGCTATTCAGGATTACGCTAAGCAGAAAGTCCGATTGGCGGTTTCTGATTTTCAATACGTTCTTCTCCAATGCAGTGTTTATATCATTAAAGAAATCCGTTTCTCTTTCTACAAAAGTAAGCAGGAAGTTTTCACCCTGAATAACGGCCATTTGCTGGGGCAGATAGGTATCTTCGGAAGAAAAAAGCAATTTCAAGATCACTACGTTATAGGTTTCATGTTCTTCTATCTTCATAAGATGCTTGGAGTTCAATATATCTTGCATCGTGAGGAAATCTACATTGAAATGCTGGCATATACGCTGTATAGCCTCAATGTTCTGAAAACCATGAATCTGTATCCAGTTTATGGCATCTTTGCGCAGATACGGGATGAGGTCGTCTATCTCCTTGCCGTCCTGCCTATCCAGATATTCAGCATTGTAACTGCATAAATGCAAATGAGTCGGAGTCTGGCTGGCTCCTATATAGTTCAGTTGCTCGCTTAATAAATTATTCTTGGGCATAGTTTTTTAGTATTGGGATACACAAAAGTAGTGTTTTTTTATAAGAAATGTCATCGAAAATATTTTTTTCTCTGATTTTAACAGAGAAAATAGATTATTTGGTTACTGAATATATCTATGCAAAGTTCGTATAAATTCCTCAGAGTACAATTAAAAGATGATGCGGTGGGCATACGTGGCATCGCGCTGCGAGGTCATCGTGGTTTCCTCTCAACAATAAGAGAAGATTATTTGTCTTTTCTAAAGTTAGTGCCAGTTTATTGTAAAGCTGTTTATAGTATGTTGGTTTCTCAAAACCAATACTACAATCACCCGCAACAAGAATAATTGCATTTTTAATCCCGAAGCGTTTCACATTATACAGCAGTGTTTTAAATTCTCCGTGTATGTCCCCACAAATGTAAAGTGTATTGTAAAATGCTGATAAATCGTATAGTTTCATTTTATAGGTCTATATGAAATACGGAACATAAGCGTTCAAATACTTCTTCGGGATTGATATTTAAAAGACCGACAGACTTAAAGAAAGCCTTATCAGGTATAGAACTGCTAACCATTTTGCCAAACAGATTTAGATCTGTTTGTATTCCTACCGGAAGTTCAAATAAAGTGTCTTCCCCCAATGTGGCAGCCAACCTAAAAATATCACTTCGATGTTTACGGATATTCTTTTCATCAATCGCTTCACCGTTTGCTTTCCGCTGTGTTAGGTCAATGTACGCTTTGGCTTTCAGGCAAACAAGGCTTTCTGTATTGGCAAGGCGTATCGTTTCAAACGTATGGCTATGTTCCATTGTAAAATTGTAATATTCCTCATTCATCAAGATTGCAGACAGGCTTGACAGGTCTTCATCGACTGGTATAGGTGTGAGAACGGTATCTTCGGCTATCTGTAATACATCAGGTTTACGAGCGAAAAGTTCTACTTGAAGCGGAAAACCTTTCCTTTGAGGTTTCAAGAAACGAAAATATTCATTCTCGCCATTTCCTCGTTGGCGGGTGGAATAATCACCTGCTCTGGCAAACTCCCAAAAACGTTTCACAAACTCCGGTGAAAGGGCTTCTACGACAAGGATAATATCAATGTCTTTGGTTGCACGTGGTATTTGCCCGGCATTTTCTTCTATCATATCACAGGCTGTACCACCAATGATGATATAGTTATCCTCGTATTGCGCAAAATATTCTTTGAATTTATCTATTCCTGTTACCATGTCATTTTCTCTATCATGTTTTGTAATTCAATTTGTATTCTCTCGTCCTGATTATCCTGAAAGATAAGGAATAAGGATAGGCGGTCTATTATGCTTCCCTCTGCAAGTGGAATTGGATTATATTTCCAAACTTCTATGCTGTTTTCTCCATATTGCTTATCAGTCGAAACAGATAACTTTTTAAATTCGTCTTTGCTTATGGCATAGTAAGCCTTTCGTTCATCATTGAGTTCTGTGTAAAATGACAGGGCATTGATGCTACTTTTACAATAACCTATTTCTGGAAGAACTTCATCCGTGTAGACGGTTTTGTCTATTGGACTTTGAAGCGCCGGAAGTGCTTTTATCCATAGTTCTTTTGGTTGAGCGGTAAAGCATATTTGTTTTTCTTTCCCTCCTACTTGTTCACACAGTCCGAATGTTTTCAGACTTCCCACTGCTCTACTAATGTTTAAGTAGCTAAGGGACAGCTTATCCGAAAGTTCTTTCATGGTAAATCCATTCAATGCTTCCTTTTGCAAATGATATAAAAGTAGAAATTGCGCTAAGGGTGAAACTACCTTTTCTTCCTTTTTAGTGATTTCAGATACTTTTCGCACATCAATCAACAAGGATGGAATAAATAGCTGCTTCATTGGGACAATGAAGTTTATTCCTTTCCGAATGTATCTTTTCAGATTATAGGATGCTATCTGTTTGAATACAAATACGGTTGGCAGGGTCGTTTTCTGCTCCACTAACTGCATTTGTTTATAAAGCATATCCGGTGTGTATGTGTCTTCACCTTTTGTTTTCAATAGGCAAATACGCCTACCCATCAAGGTTGTTTCCTTAATGTAGTATGAAGCAGTGATGTATAAAGGCAAAGATTTTACCTGTTGCTTATCTAATGTCGTAATGATAATATCTAAGCCTAATGATTCTTTGATGTATTTTGCTAATTCATTCATATAAAATATATTATCATTTAATTTGCACATTATCAAATGATATTGATAATGTGCAAATATAGTGATAATAGCAATATATCCTAAATGAAAGCTGAAAAAAACTTTTCCACGATATAGATGTATTGGAGATGGAGAAAAATGTAAAAATATAGTCGCTTCTTTGTGGATGAGTACGATAATTTTCTGTCTTTCAGGCAAGACTAAAACATAAAAAAAGTCCTACAATACGTTAATATTGTAGGACTTGTCTCTTTTTGTCGCCGTTTGGCTTTGTTCTTAAGTGATCCGCCTGGGGTTCTCCTAATGGAGTTACCACGCTGATATTTAAAACTTTATATTTTTAGCTTCAAGCATATCCCATGATTTATCCCACTAATTTGTTACGTGCTTTTGCGGTAGTTTGTTCATGGAGAATACCAGGAACAAAGATAATAAATTAACTAGATAGTTAATCAATAAAATCAAATATTTTATTGATTTTTTGTTGGAACCAATTAGTTTTTACCAACTCGGACTGTGTCAATTGGTATTTTTCAATTATCTTTTTATTGAAATAGTCTTTCATACTAAATGATTTAAAAAAAGTCTCTAACTCGTCAGACTCTAGATATGCTATTATTTCATTTTCATTAGCCTTATCTTGTAATTTATCTGAATCTATTTGAAATTCCTGATATGATTTTCTAGAGTTTTTATAAATAGAAATAATTTCATTCTTTCTATTGTTTTTTTTGCTTTACAATTTCTTTTACATATTCTTCTTTATTGAAATTCTGTAATCCAAGTTCTTCAATATTGTCAGGGTGATATAGATAGTTCTCAAAACAATAGTATCCAAGAATATAATAATGGGGATATTTTCTCTGAATTCTTTCAATTTCTGAATCTAATAGAAAATCCCGATCTCTTAATCCATGAATTTCTAAATGGGTTCTCATTTTAATAAAGACAGAGTTGCTATTTTTTTCCGGATAGAATATTATATTTTTCAGGTTTAATAAATTTAATAAATCGGAGTTTTTATTTTCACACGCTATAATTCTATCTCCATTCAAATGCCGTCCCAGCATATTGCTTGTCAAATTAGAAACCTTTACTGTTTCCAAACTTGTGTTGCAGCGTATCTCTGAAATTTCATTTAATTCATATCTTTGTAATAATTCAAATGGGTAGAATTGAGGATGGTCTACTGTTTTACAGAGTGAACAGTTGCAAGGGATCATTTCTGAAACTTGTATTTTATTATAATCTTTGTGAATTTCCTTAATTGTTTTTCTAATTGTATACAAATACTCTTTCTTGTTGTTGCCACATAATTCTATTGTTATTTTATTTTCGAAGTATTTTTCTTTAATGAAAGCCATAGTATCTTCATACTGTAAAATTACACCATATCTCCAATATTTGTTTTGACAAATATCAGAATTCATTTTAACTATGATTCTAGTTAAAATACCTTTAGGCATAAATTTATATCTTAGTTCAAATTTTGTGTTTTCAGGAGATGTTTTCCAATCATGTTCTACTTCATCGACAGGTAGTAATCTGGGAGCTAAGTAATCTCCGTTAGGTAATTCAAAACAAAGATCAAATTTACGGTTTTTCATCAGAGATATCAATTCTCTTATTTTATATTTATAATCATCATTACACCATATTCGTTGTAAGTCTTGGGTAGTAAAACGTCCTTTTTGATCAATAACTTTTTGATCATCTAATATCTTATAGACTCCTTTTGTAAGCCATTCATGATTAAGGATAATTGTGTCTTTCAAATCGAGATCATCTTGGAAATGTAATATTACTCCTAAGTCATGGAAATATTCACTTAGAAATAGTGCGCTTTCTTGCTTTCTATAATGTTTTTTGCATATTTCTAAGTATTCATTTTCCGTTATGTAATTTTTGCCTTCTAGTTTTAGTTGCTCTAATTCTATACGAATATCTACCCATACTTTAGGTAGTGGATTACCTATATGTGATAAATTTGTAGCAATTTTTTTTAATGCATCTTTAAATATATTGAAACTTATTCGATAATCTTTCTTTAAACTTATTTTATGAAAATCGACTATGTTAGAAAAGGTCTTTTTATATTCATTAATGGGCAGTTCTTTAGTTGGTTGGTCACATTTATTTAATGCAATAATAACAGGGCTTTTATCTCCCAAAAGTTTTATAATATTGAGCCAGTAAAAAAATCATCGTGACTATCTTCTTTCCTTGACCCTGTAACCATGAGATACATAGAACGCTTAGTAAGAAAAAATTGATGAGTTGAATGATATATTTCTTGTCCTCCAAAATCCCATATATTTATCTGAAAATCTCGTTGTATTTTAGGATTTATCTTAGCAATTTCATCTTTTGGAATAATCCATCTATTTATATTGATTCCTTCAGTACTTTCTTCTTCATTTAACGTATAGTTATTGCTAACTAATGCTTCAGAAAGACATGTTTTTCCAACTCTTCCTTGACCTACCAGAAGTAATTTCACTTCATATAAGTAGTCTTTTTCTTCAAGCTCTTTATAGAAATTCCTAATGGCTTTTATTCCTCTAGAAACAATTTCAGGAGGAAGCAAGTCGAAGGGATTATCTTCTAAAAATAAACTCTCAAGAGATGGCATATTAGCTATTTTTTCAGAGATATCAGTTAAGTCGTTACTTCTCAAATCCAAGTATTTCAATTTAGATAAACAAGACAAATCTTCGCTTATTATTGATATTTTATTATCTGATAGTATTAACCGTTTAAGATTTCTCATTTTTTTTATGTCAATAGGAATATGAGTTATCCTATTTTTACTATCAGCTTCACAGTAAGGATCATTACCTAAATCTAGTGTGATTAATTCTGTAAAGTTGTAAACTTCTTTTGGTATTTCAGATAAACCACAATTTCGTAGATTTAGAGTTTGCCACCCATGGATATTTATCAATGCTATATTCTCTCTTATTTTTTTTCATTTCTCATTTTTATTATATTTAAAATGTAAATAATATTTATTTTATATGGGTTCTAATTAGACAAGTGCTGTATTTTCTCCATTATTCATTTACTAGTTTTGTAATTGGATATAGATGCACATACCACATGGATTCTAATTTGTGCTGATAAAAATAGCAAAAATTTCACAAATAGCCATACTTGCATTCAATTTTTTTTCTATTAGTATAATCCATATAAGTAGTATGTCCCCATGCTGAGTCTATTTTTTCTTGTTCTAGCTCCGGGATATACTTTGTATTCAAAAAAATGAAAATTACAGTTTACGCCTCTTTTTCTTTATCTTCTTTGTTTTCGGTGTCTGTTCTTCGACATCTGATGGAATGCATGTTTCTAATGAAAGACAAAAGAACGAACCTGATATTTGGTTGTTTTCTTGGTTGAAAGATGATTTGTTAGAAGTATTACTTTTCTACTTGGTGGTAATATGGGCATTTGTATTGAAAAACGGATTGTTTACTTTTCCAATTTTAGTCCCACGATTTATCCACCTATAATATGCTTGAAACGGCTATTTTCTGCCACCTGCCAGAAAAAAGAAATCCCCGATAATGCTTGATTATCAGGGATTTGCTTGATTTTTCTTTTGTTTTCAGTGATCCGCCTGGGGCTCGAACCCAGGACCCCAACATTAAAAGTGTTGTGCTCTACCTGCTGAGCTAGCGAATCAATCCTTATGTGCTATTCTTCCGAATTGCGGGTGCAAAGGTATGGATTATTTTTGTATCTGCAAACATTTACCAAAGTTTTTTCCAAAAAAGATGCATTTCGCCTTATTTCCGCCTGTTGATATTAAAATCTCACCCATTTCCTCCCTCATTTTAGCAAAGAAACATGTGGAAGTGCGCAGCAAGACAGGAGATACCCATTTGGGACATGTATTCACTGACAGTCCGGAAGATTCATGTACGCCTACTTTTCCGCAACTGCGACCAAATAAAGCTCACCGGTTGATGAATCTTCCCTCCCGCATTGCGAATGTCGGTGATAGCCTGCCATACGGGATGGCCGATAATGCCGTAATTGCAATAAACCACCAGGCGGATAATCTCATCCTCCTTGGCGCCAAAATGGCACAGGTTCTCCACCAGTCCCTCGCAATTCCGTTTTGCCCCGTCCCGGGGGATGGAAGAAAAAATATCCTCCACACTCCGCAACTTCCCCCCGGGGGGGATTAGAGGGGGGAGTTTTTCTTTCCTCTACTTTCAGTTTACTCTCCTTTCCTTTACTTTGTTTGGAAATGTCGACATTTTCGCAGGAAATGTCAACATCGGGAGGCAAAATGTATACATAGGAGGCATTCAAGCCATTTTCACCCGCCGATTCACTCTTTTCTTCCAACTCTTTAAACGACGGTTGAACAGCATTCGAAGAATCTTTAGCGGCAGAATTATCCTGCTCGTCCTCACCCGCCACGTGCACGTTCTTATACTTCTTCACATCCATCAACAAGTAATCAGGCTCCACCTCCACCTGCTTGCGACGCTGCACAGCCTCAAAGTAATGAAGCTGGATGCTTTCAGAAGTCAGCACACCCTGCTTTTCATAATACTCCTTGTGAAAGAAACCACGTTCCACCAAAGCATCCACCACGCTTTGCACAAACTCAGCCGTGTAGTCGGCAGGCAGTTTGCGGGTGAACAGCAGGCATTCATCCTTTCCCCATTTATAATAGAAACCCTTGTGATAGATTTTGCCCAGCAGTTTGATGGCAAGCAGGGTTGCCCTGCTGTCATACTCCTGCTCCACCAATAACACCTTGTCGTTGTCAAAGAAGTCCACGCTCAGATAGAAGAAGTCCAAGCCCATTGTCTGTAATGCCATCGCTTATGCCTCCCCTTCCGTTACCAGGTGAGTAATACGGAAGGTGCGCCATTCCTCCATCTCCACATCCCAATACGCCATAAATTGGCAACCCGGACGGTGGCGGTAAGGCTTGCCCAATTCCCGTTCATAATTTGCCAACGTGCCGCGCATTTTTTTATACAGCAATTCCTGATGGAAGATATCTTCAGGGGCATAATAGGACAGTGTAAACACCGCTTCACCAGTTTTCATTTTATCTACCAAATAAGATAGATAAATCTCTCTTTTTTCGTCTGTTTTCATAATTATTTATATTTACATATTACATTCCATAAAAATAGGAGGATATCCTTTCGGATACCCTCCCCACACGCTCGGTTTATCACACCATGGCTTGCACGCCAAGCGTTCCCGCTATGGCAGTAATCACAGCCGTTACCAACTTCAAAATAAACATCAGTTTTGTACGTTTCATACCATTTTTAGTTTTTAAATTCATAATTAATTAACCGGTTCCTCTTCCTTCTTCTTTTTCTCGGTAACGCATTGGTAGCTCATGTTGTTACACATATCCACCAGGTCATCACCTGCCGTAAACAGGACATGGCAACCCTTAATGTTGGAGTCATTAAATTGCTCCAAAGTTTCCGCCCCACTCTGGCGGTTGATGGTAAGGCGGAAGCTGCCCAGTCCGCCCAGACGGACGATGTTTCCCAACTGCAACTGCTCCATGGCATGTTCCAGCAGGGTTTCGATGGCTCCCATGCTGTCACCCATCGTAAAGGTGGAGTGCGCACGGCACATTTTACACAAGTCACGCACTTCAATCACGGTAGATGATTTTGCCGTGGCATAAAACATAGGGGCCGCATCCTTGCTTGAGGGATTGGGGCGGGCACTAATAGAATACTGTAATGCCATAAATAAAAATAGTTAAGGTTTAAGTTAATACTGTTACGTGAGAGGGCGTTTCCCTTTCACATGACAAAGATAGGCATTCCCCATTTAGCAATTCCATATATTTCCACTTATGGGAAGATAAGTAGAGATAAGGAAATTTAATGGCAGATAAATGCAAATAGAGTAGTACAATTATTTGATATTACATTAATTTTGTATTATATTTGCACAATTTATTTAATTAAACAAAGAATAGGTACAATGAGTAAAAATGAAAACGGTAGCTTAAATGGAGCAAACGTAAAAAGAGATGTAAAAGGAGTAGACAATTTGCCACAAGGCAATATCGGGAAAAAGCAGTTGGCGATGAAATACCATCCCACCCTTACTTATTCGGGAGCCATTAAGGCATTCAACCGGGAAATTGAGGCAAATTCCGAATTGAAAGCGGAGTTAGAGAGAAATTATTGGGATGCGAAAGTGTGTATGTACACCATCATACAGCGAGACAGTATCTTTAAGCATCTGGGTAATCCATATGATGATCCATCTTTGTAGTTACAACTTTTATGTTCTTTAAAAAAACGGACGTCCGAATTTGGAAAACAGACGTCTGTTTTTGAAATTCGGACGTTCATTTTTGGAAAATGGGCGTCCGTTTTTTATAAACAGAAATGAGATCTTACAGCAAGGCGGCGTATTTGCGTATTTTATTCAAACGCTCCATTAGCGTCTGGTCATTGCTTGCCAACTGCATATTATATTTCAGTTGCAATCGCATCAGTGAATCAGCAGGAATATCCAAGGCTGCTTCAAACATCATGGCTGTGGGAGTGGTCAGCGTGCGACGTCCATTCAGCAAATCATTGAGCGCCTTGTAGGAGATGCCCATTTGTTCCGCCAGCTTCCGCTGTGATATTTTACGGTATTCTATTTCATCTTTCAGCACTTCGCCGGGATGAGTGGGGGTGTATCCAAATCTTACAGTTGCCATATATTTTGCTTATTTATAATGATTAGACAATTTGATAATGTTGCACACAGTGACTACAATCTCGGAAACTACTTTTGTGGTTTTAAACTCTATACGGTATTGATCATTCACCCTGACCGATTCCAAACCAATTTTGTCACCAACAAGCGCCTCGTAATGCAATGAATGGTATCGGAAAAGATCTTCTACCCCCGACACTGATTCCAGCAAGTCTATTGTCTTACGGTATTTAGCAATAATTTGAGGTTGAAAGCGGTGCTTCTTGTCAGAAGTCCTTCCTTTAACATACAGTTGCTCTAAATATTCCTTATCAAACTTAATTTCCATATTTTGATTGTAATCAACGATAGCAAAGATAGCACAAATCTTTCAAAGTCCACAATATTTGAGGATTTATTTCAAAAGTTTCTCATTCCCCGATCTGTTTAATTCACTCTGCACATCCGCCAGAAAATTCAGTGCCTGCAAGGGGGGTAGACCGGGACAGGTCAAAAGACAGAATCCGTTTCTTCCATTCTTCCATATTCGCCTGTCCGGATGCGGATGATGGCTCTCAGGATCATCCACCAATGCCCTGTCCTCCGTGGCATCCACCCCTGTAAACTCCACCCATGTATCCGTTGCCACCGGCACCTTGCCGCCTGCCCGCTCAATGCGTGCAGCAACCACAGGCAGGTTGTCGGCAGGAAAACCGGCTACCAGCACTTCCCTGCCACCTTTGCGCAGCTTGCGCTTCACCCGGTAATGCATCAGGCGGGCAAGGGCGAACGCACCGGCTCCGTAGGCATGGAAAAACATGCCCACTTTCATTAAGTACAAGGTTTCGTTGTTTCCATTTTCCTGTTTGGCTATCAATTCCTGTTCCGTCATACGGCTTCTTTTTTATCAGTTGGCAATTCATTATTTCACGGTGCATGGAGCGTTGCATACGGGAGCGTGCGGTATATTGTTTTTTCAATACAATTTTTTCCAGATGCCCGGAGACGTAGATTACTTTCCACCACTCCGGAGCGATGCAGCCACCCAGCAACAATTTTTTCCGTAGATTGTAGGTAGCGAAATGCTTCATCTGACCCAGGTATGAGTTGACCGAGGAAACGAAATCTTCCCCGTGGGTTTCCACATAACCCGGCTCTTGCGCCAGGCGATTGTAATGTGACAGCGCATCATAGAAGTAGCCGACAGTGCGGTTGCTGATATATATCCGCCCCGGTTTCACTACGCCACCCACATACGGGATGCCTTTACTGTAGTGTTGCAGGTACATCTTCAGGGGATGCAGTGTCAATCCATTGGCTGCCAGCCATTCGCGAATGCGTTCACGCACTGTGAGCAGATGTTCACGGCAGGGATGAACCAGCACCATATCGTCCACATACCGGCCGTAGAACGGAACGCCCCACTGCTCCGTAACGAGATGATCCAACGGGCTGAGGAAGAAATTTCCCGCCATCTGGCTGGTCAGGTTGCCGATAGGCAAGCCGTGTTTGCCGTCGGTATGAAACAGGGATTTATTGCGGGGCAGGCCTTTCCAATGACTCACGGGGCAACGGCGGACACAGTTCTTTTCGGGACAGTTGAAAATGGTTTCACGCAGCAGGTAGAGCAACATTTCCAAGTCGTTCTCCCGATAACTTTCCCTCAGGAAAGTGTCCATACGCTTGTAAAGCAATTCTTTGGAGATGTTCATAAAGAATGAACGGATGTCCAGTTTCATTACATAGCAGTCCTGCGTATAGTTTGCAGAACATTCCCGCACAAAGCCTTCCACACGGCGGATGCCGTAAAGGGTTCCTTTTTCCTTACGGGTGCTGTAACTGTCGTTGATAAATTCCGCTTCCAACAGGGGTTCTATCTTGCGGGCAATGAGATGATGCACCACCCGGTCGCGAAAATCGGCGGCGAATACCTCCCGCTGCACGGGCTTGAATATGATAAAGGCGACAGAACGGGAAGGCTTGTAGGTTCCGGCGTTGATGTCGTGCCACAACCCGATGCACTTCCGTTCATAGTCAGCCTCGAAGGCAAGGGCATTATACGTTCCCCGTTTCTTGCGGCGGCAGTCGAAGTAGGACTCAAAGACATCTTCTAAACTGATGCCGCCCGTCTGTTCGGGGGGGGAATAATTCATTGATTTCCATTTCTTTTTTTTTGTTTAATCAGGTTTTTAATGTAAAAGCCAAACAAGACCGCACTCTGTAAGTGTTGTTCTTAAAGTTGTTGTTCACGATGAGGTAGTTGGGGTAGAAGTACACGTACCACGCGTAGCCGTTGCTATTCTCCGAACTGGACCAATCGTTGTTATCTGTTTTGTCTTTACAAGAAGGGCAATCCCCTCCTGTCGATAACCCTTTTTCATTCTAAAAACCGGCTCTCTCCGGCGAGCCTTGACCGGCCGGACTCTCGCCACAAAAAAAATATGCTTGCCTTTATCTCTTGTTCTGTTCATTGGTTTGTTTTCCTTTCTCGTTATATTGTTTCCATCCGGTGGCTTGCTTGCCTATCTTCTTCATTTCGAGGGCAAACATGGTCACCTTCTTGGTATCTATCACCTTTTGTTCGGCACATACCCGAAGCAGCAACTGCAACATACCGAACTTCCCCAAAAACTCGCGCAGCGGTTCCGTCTTTTCATAGCTGCTGTTTGCTTTGTAGAGCAGCATGGACATATCCAGGCAAATGTCCACCATCCGCGTCCCCAAGCTATATTTATAGAATCGGGGAAAGTCCTGAGTGGCACGTATCAACATATTCAATAACCGATACGTGGCACGGTAAATGGGTAATTCTTCGGTCAGGGACATAAAAAAGAGTTTCGACCCGCTTCGCGGGTATTGTTTTTTAATAGATTAATAATATAAATAGATTAATAGCTAAAAAGCCAAACAAGACCGCACTCTGTAAGTGTTGCCCTTAAAGTCGTTGTACACGATGAGGTAGAGGGGGTAGAAGTACACGTACCACGCGTAGCCGTAGCTACGCTCCGAACTGGACCAATAAAAAGCAGTCATCCAATTATAATCGGCTTTTCCAGTGGCTTTCCGAACACTTGACAACAATATTTCTCTGTTCTGATACCAATAACAGCCCTGACCGGAAGAAGGAAAGAACCAGCCGCTACTGTCATCAGGAGAAGGATACTTGTTTTCGTAATCTTCTGTTGCATAATAGGTGGCAGGGAAATTGTGCTGCAAATCCTTCTTGTCTGTATGGCTATTATCGTTATTATAATCTGTTATGTATTTCTTTATAGCCTGCGTATTCGCATAACCACAAAAAAGAGTATACTGAGTTTGGTCTATACCTATTATATCCACCCCATCTCCCCACTTGCAATAAGTCCCATTATTGGCATCATACAAGGCAAGAACGTAACCGTGAAAATCCGTCATCTTTGTCGTACCGTCTTTCTGAGTGTATTCGCCTTCATCTTTCCAATCATCGCTGCTGTCTTTGCCTACCTTTAGCACTACGCCCAAACAATCCCTACCATTGGGAATGGAGGCGGCATCGCCGGGAATCAGATAGCACGTAGTGCTGCCATCACTTTTGGTAGCCTTGCAATAAAAGTCACCAATCCGGGCGTTCTCCAACTTATAATCACCAATATCCTTCGTAGAGGTAAACGTATAACGGGTATTTTCAGCCGAAGTAAAGCCGGTAATCGTACCGCCATAAGGTTTGCCCCCATTCTCAAAAACCCAACGGACATCCGCATTGTTCTCCGAAGCCACAATCATCCGGAAGCTGCCGTCGGCAACCCGGTAAGGAATAAAGGTTCCGGCAGAGAGAGTGAAACTGATGCTGCTATATACATCGGGAATATACAAGACTGTTTCTCCCAGATTGCTTTTGAACTTTACCAATGGAGAGAAAGAAAGCAATGAATAGGCATGGGTAAACTCAACCGTCAGTGACCTCTGTACCGATTGCCCGGAGGAGGTCCAAACCAACAGGTCGGAAGCGCGGAAGTCTTCCGGCTTGCGTTGGTCCAATTTGGGAGGGAATTGGGTTTTCAATCCTTTCACCGTCAAGATGCCGTCAGCATCTTTGCTATAAGGAAAATAGGCGATGTAAGTGGCGGCTTTACTATCATGGTAACAAGCTGCCTTACCTTCGTTGTTGCCCGAATCGAAGCTCCACGATGAACCGCTGTATGTGTAGGGGATATTATCATAGAGCAGATTTCCGTCCGCATCCAACACGGTGATGCCTATGCGGTCACCACCCTCAAAACTGAGGGTATTGCCATCGGCACTATCGCTGGCACGACTGTCGGAGCTATTGTCAGCGTTGGTAAAACGCCCTACGCTGACACTTACCGACAGGGCATCCGCCGCCTGCACGGGGACATGGGGCGCAAAGGCGTCTTCGCCGGTGCAGGAGGCGAACAAGACGGCTGCAAAAACAAGATGAATCAATTCTTTTTTCATGATGATGTTCTTTACTGTTTAAGGAATCAGAATGCTAAAAGAGGACGGACACAGATAGGGTTGTATTTACTAAGGGATTCCATACCGCCAGTACGGGAACGCATAAACCAGGCACTGTAGCCACCATTGTAACTATTCTCTGAACTGGACCAGTAGGTTTCACCCCAATCATACTTGTCATTTCCACTGGCCTTTTTCATGGCAGCCAACAAGGATTCTTTGTTCTGACCCCAATACCAGCACTGCCCGGCAGAAGGGAAAAACCAACCGCTGCTGTTGGAAGGAGAAGCATATTTACCGTTTTCATACGCTTCGTAACCATCCGTAGCATAATAGGTGGCGGCAAAAGTAGTGGCAAGGTCTTTTTCATTGCGCTCTGCATACTCCTTTATAATCTGCGTATTTATGTAGCCGCAAAAAAGAGCGCCCCACGATTGGTCAGTACCAATATATATTCCCTCATTAGGGCCCCATCCAAACGATTGCACCAAAGACCCATCGCCATCACTGGCTGCGGCATCATACAAGGCAAGAACGTAACCGTGAAAATCGGTCAGTTTTGTATCAGTACCTTTCAAGGTGTAGTTGCCTTCGTCTTTCCAGTTGCCGCTGTCGTCTTTACCGGCTTTCAGAACGATGCCCAGGCAGGCGGCTTTCTGGGTATCCGTCAGGGTTGCATCGCCGGGCACCACATAGCCTGTGCCATCCGCAGCCCGGCAATAAAAGTCACCCATCTGGGCGTATGGGCCGTAAGTGAGCAATATGTCCGAATGGATGTTGGTGTAGGTGAATGTATAGGTGTTGGTACCATTCCCTTCACTGGATAATTTACGCTCTACGTTGCACAAGCCGCGGGGGGGGGTAAAACCCGTCATGCCTTTGTCGTCCGTAGGTACGGTGTAGCTGATGCTGAAAGAAGCATCGGACACTGTATAGATATCATCTTTCGCCTTGGACGAAAGATTGGTTTTGGTAAAGATCGGCATACCTTCCACTTGCGGAATAGTCACTTGATAGGCTATCTCTGAGGGAGAGCTGTCGCCCAATGAACTTTCACTGCCCCATGATGCACCGTTGCCGGTCACCGTTACTTCCAATCCGGTTTTCGTTACGGTAATAGCATAGGTATATGCCTTGCCTGATTCGAGGGCGGCATTATTCTCGCCGGGAGTATAGTAGTAATCGCGGGCGGTATTGCCTGTACCTACGGTTACTTTGATGAACTGCTTGCCTGCCATATCCTGCGGAACAACGAGGGCTTCCTTGTCGCTGCCGGGGGTAATCCAGCCGTTATCGCCTATACCGCTTAATGTACCCTTGGTAAAGGTTACTTGGGTATAACCGCTTATCTTTACCTCGGCCGATTGGAGGTCGGTATCGTTTATACCCTCGCCTGCCGCCAAGGTGCATTTCACTTTTGCCATTTGGTGTTTGAAGGACAAGCTTACGGCATCGGTGGTAAAGTTGGTGGTGACATTGGCGGTCAGGTAATCGAAGTCGGAGAAACCGTTCTGCTGGTTGCTGATATCAACGTAAGAAGTTGATGGATTTGCAGAAGGGTCCGGCGCACCGACGGCGGGATACCATGCCAGTATTTGCTGGCCTTTGTTCTGTTGCCAATAGCAACACTCGCCGGTAGTGGAAGGTGACAATGTTCCGGTGCCATCGGTAGAGGATATACTGGTTATCTTATATTTTTCGTTACTGGTGCCGCCATCTACGGAGATGGCTATTTCATCGTTTACCGTCCATGTGTCTTTGCCTGTGGCGGCACGGCTCACGGTCAGGCCGTCTACGGCGGCGCTGAACGTCATGGGGTATCTGCCATTGGGTAAAGAGGTGTTTCCCCCACTGTCCGTGATGTCTGAACAGGAGGTACAAAGTCCTGCTATGGCTGCCATGAGCAAACATAGACGGGAGGGGTATAATTTGGTTTGAATCATTGAGCTTATAGGTTTTTATATGTAAAACTATAAGCGTTCTTTTTGAAAGGTTGTGTAGGAGGCGGATGGATTGCAAATCCAACCGAACAAAGGGAAATATTATTTAGTCTTCACTACCCAATTTTCAATTTGAATATTTTCAATACGGTTCAGATGCTTGACATTCTCAGTTACAAATATTACTATCCAACAAATACTTCATGTCAATCAAAGTTTAAAGGTGCTTTTGAACTTTGACGGCTTGCGTACAAGTCTTCTATTATCTGTTCGGCACTCCGGTCATCTTTCCATACATTGAAATGTTTTCGCAACATTTCTTCCGTCTTATCCGCACTATTCGCTTTTCCCTCTATAACAGAGGCAGTCAAACGAGTGGCAAGTCTCAACTTCACTTCGTCGCTGAGTGATTTCAGCATTTCCCAATAGGATTCCGTTAATTTGAGTGTATTATCCATATCTATGCCCTTTCATTTTTATTTGAGTAAGACAAAGATAGGGATTTTCCCTTTTACAACAAACCAAAGAACGCTTTTCTTTTTCTTAATTTAATATTATTCCATAGTGGCAGTGCCCGACTTACTAACAGAAGTCCAAGGAGTAATAGCTGATGTAACCACAAGCCCTGTCAAATTTACCGTGATGGTGTAGTTATACACATTGCCACCATCGAGCACCTGGTTTTCGCCGGGAGTATAGGTCAATATTCCTCCATCGGCAAGGGTTACTTGCAGCATCTTGGTGCCACTTGTTACCGTCTGGGGAACGACCACTGCACCATAAGTGGAATGGGGAGTGACGGAAGTTATAGCCTTGCTGTCATCTACCGTTGCAGATACCACACCGGTGGAAGTATCGAAGCTGCAGGCAGTAGCGACATTGAGCCATTGCACCTTGGCATTGGTAAGACTGGGACTACCGTCACCCTGAGTCAACTCATAAGTCAGCTTGCAAAGCTGATGATTGAAACTGAGAGAATGGGCTTCTTTCTGACGGGCATAGTCTTGGCTTGCCGAATAAAGCAGGTCTGAGGCAAAATAGTCCTTGTCGTTATTGCCACTCTGGTCTGTTTTTACTGTGAAAGTTATACCTGCATCTGCCGGATGGTAGGCACGGATATTCACGCCTTCGCCACTTTCCGGATAAAACATGGAAGTCCCGCCTGTCAATCCTCCACTGCCATCGGCAGTCATTTCCTGCGTATAGCCGGAATAGGCAGTACCGGTGTCTGATGATTTCTTTGTAACAAAAACCTTGACTGTCTGCCCCTCTGCGATCTGCTTGTCGGGAACATCCCCATTATTGGAACGAGACTGCTGAACTATCAGGCCGCTACCCAAACGGATTTCACCATTCCAATTATCTATTTCTTCATTCCCACCATTGCTGCAACCCGCCAATGCCAGTGCGGCGGCCGCCATAGTCATAAATACTGCTGTTCTCATGTTCTTTTCGTTTTTATTGGTTTTTACTTTATTGTTATTGTCAGTCGGCACTGCCCGATTCACTGCCGCCCGGAATCCAGTCAACGACCTGCGAGGTGACCGATAGTTCTATCCGGGGGTCGGGGGCAGGATCGTCGGGAGTGTCCGGGGCGTCAGGCTCCACGGGATCATCAGGTACTTCTTCCGCTTTCGTCTTCAATGTGATATGGTAGACGGTGCTTTCACCTGCACGGAAGAACTTGTCCGAAGGGATTTCCCAGGAAAAGGCTTCATCAACACCCGGAAGGGAAATGACCAAGCTGCGACCCGAACCCGAGGAAGGAAGCACAAGCGTGGAGTTTCCGGTTAAGGGAAGCATACCCGAACTGTTTCCATCTATAGCCAATGAGCCGTCCACCAATGAACAGGTGGCGGAGACGGGAACGCCCGATAACGAAACCGTTGCACCCGAAAGGGCGGATGCGTCCATCCCCTCGCCTGCTATCAACTCCACTTTCACGCGGCCCAGCAGATGGACAAAGGAAAGGGAAACCGCAGGCTTTGTGCGGTCGCAACCCGATACGCGTGCGGCATACAGGTAATCCGTTTGCGAGGCGGAAAGGTTGATGGAAAGTGAAGGATTATCGCTATCCACGCTGTGGGTATAAGGATAATAGGCTATAAAGTCTACTTTCTGCGCTACGTCTTGCGGAAACCAAATGGTGTCCGTGGCGGCGGAGGGAGAGAATACGCCGTCTGTTCCATAATAGGTATAGCTACGGTTAAAAGCATCTCCTACGATATAGGTGACAATAGGTGCTTTGCCTGCTTCCACCATAAAGATGCCGATGCGGTCGCCCCTTTCCCAAGAGCTGTCTGACACGCGAGCAGAGCTTGGGAAGTCAATCTTACCCGATACGCAAAGCGCGGTGCGGGAAAGGGGGATATCACCACCGGGAGGCAATGAATTGTCCTCAGTGCTGCAACCGCACATGCCAAGGCAAAGCAATGGAAAGGCGGCATGGATACATATATAGGTGTATAGTTTCATATTTTCTTGTATTTATATAGTTAATCCGTTCGCGGAATTATTTTTTTATCTATGTGGTTATTCCTTTTTCCCTGTTCTATCTCTATGTATTCATCCGTACGCTTCCAGCCTCCGATGGTGGCACCGATTCCTGCACGGACGGGAAGGATTAATTCCGCTTCCAGTTCCAAAGGGATGTATTCATCTCCGAAATCCTCCAGACTATCGCTAAGGTCGGCTTCCAATTCCTGCCGGGTGCCGTCTGACAAGGTTACCGCCAGAGTGAGTTCTTGCTTCTCTCCTGTCACTATACCTGCTATACGCACAGTAGCGGAAAGGAAGGCATCACCGGCGGCACGGCCCTTATCCCGGTGAATGATGGAGAAAACAGGAACGACGGATGCTCCCGAAGTGGAAAGGATGGCGCCATCCCCCAGACGGAAAGCGGAGGCAATGCCCGACAGGGTGGCGGAAGTGCCAAGGATACGGTCTTTATCACCTGCGGCAAGTGCCAACTTCAAAGTGAGTTCACGGATATGTGGCTGCATCTTCAAGGTGGCTTGCAGGGTATCGCCTGCGGTTATGCCTACCTCCGCTGCGGCAGAAAACAGGTATCCGGGCAAAGGTTCCAATGTACCATCGGCCGTTACATCTATGGTGGCGGTGGCTCCGCTGACGGTGACCCTGTCGGCTTCATTATAAGCCAATAGGGAATACTTGCCGGGATCCAGCAACGTGGGATAGTCATAAACCTTATCCTTAACGGTCTGTGAAGTTGCACCAAGGCGCAGGATATATCCGGAAGGAAGCAGGCCGGCATCGGGGCAAGCACTCCAATCCGTAGTAACCTGCAAGGCTCCTTGAGTGGGAGGAGAAGGAACGGGATCAGGAATGTCATCATCTTTTTCACAGGAGGAAAAGAGAAGCGTCAAACTCATTCCTGTAAGGATAATTACGTTTTTACAGTCCTTTGGGGTCATAGTGATTATTGTATATGGTTATGTTTATATTTATGATATAAATAATTTCCGTTACTTCCTAAGTAACGGAGGCAGGGCATCTGTCATTCTGACGGACGAAGGGAGGAAGAATCCGATAACGAAAGACCGATATTGGGCTGATTTTATCAGGATTAAGGATATAAAGGCTTAACCATCGTCAAAGAATGAACATGGAAAGCAATTTATCGTGTCGAAAAAATGGCAGGATAAGAATCTTTATGTAGTTTTCCGAATTATTTGTGCCCCAAATATTAATTTTTTGTGTTTGCCATGAAAATAATTCCCCTTTTTCTTGTGTGATTAGTTTTAAAACGTGAAATTTGCAGGCAGAACAAGTTTCTCCGTTACTTAGGAAGTAATGCGCCTTTAACAGGCTGTGATACAGACAATTACGCAGACTTGGTTATTTTACCCCCTCCTTTCACCAGTCTGATTACTTTACTGTTGGCTTTCCCTATCTCATCGCTTTCAAAAGGTTTCAGATAAAACTCTGTTGTAGGAATAGATGTATGACCCATCGCACGGCTGATAAGCCCCACAGGAACATTGTTGTGGAAAGCAATATCAGCCCAGGTGTGACGCGGGCTGTAGGAACTCAGCTTCTCCCCCAGTGCCAGAAAGGTGGAAAGGCGGTGCAATTCCACATTATACATACGCAGGGAATGGCAATAGATGGCATTTGCAAGCTCGGCTTCCGGGGTATTTTCATGGAATGCCTTGTATGCCCCGCGGTTCATGGAAATAAGGTAAGGGGAAGCGGGGTCTGCATCGGCATGCCGGCGGAGCAATGCCAGGGCATCGGCAGGCACGGCAAGGGAGATCTCCACCCCGGTCTTGTGGCGGCGGTAGGTCAGGACATTGCCTCGAAGGTCCGCCTTGCGCAGATGGTACAAGTCAACATAGGGCATGCCGCAAAACAGGAACTGGAGGGAGAAGAAGTCCGCGGCAACACGCAGGCGGGCGTCAGGCTGCCCCGTGCCGCCGGATTGCAACACGCCATCCCCACCCAGCAGGTGGGAACAGGTGCGCCGGGCAAGGGCGCGACCGCCGGTACTCTTTACGCCTGTATACACATCCTTAAAGATGGAGGGGGTGGGATTAAAATCATATTCCGCAGCCATGCGGTAGTGAACGGCACGCAGGGAACGGATGTAGGTGGAGATGGTATTGGCCGCACGGTTATTCCCCAAAAGCCAGCTTTCATAGGCACGCAGAAGGTA
>Ga0192242_10198_pt1 | contig 28622 bp, 26 predicted proteins | sample Koala_Koa27_J3_FD_131235 | JGI IMG/M metagenome (GOLD analysis project Ga0192242, IMG submission 131235) | Enriched cells from koala feces incubated with labeled cellulose particles, San Francisco Zoo, California, United States - Koala_Koa2-7_J3 ...
CTATACTAAAAACTATCTGACACACGGAGATTTGTTGAAAGGAGGAACCATTATTTTTGAAATGAGTCCGGAAGCCAATAAGAAGCGAGGTATTCAGGAAGCAGATGTACCCTACTCTTTTAGTAAAGAACTGGATTAGCCGTTCAAGGTGTCCAAGGAGTTCAGTTATAAAATTATATTATTCTTAACTCCTTTGACTCCTTGATTAATAATAAGCGAAGCGAATGATAACTACTAATTAAATAGAATATGAAAAAGATCTTTTATAGTTTACTCTTAGTATCCCTGTGCATGCTACATATACAGGCACAACAATTGACCGTAGGTTCCTACAACATCCGGTATGACAGTTCAGACGATGCTAAAAAAGGAAATGGCTGGCAACAACGCTGTCCGGTTCTTTGCCAGTTGGTGACCTACAACGATTTCGATGTGTTCGGCGCACAGGAAGTCCTGCATAACCAGTTAAATGATATGCTGCGGGAAATGCCACAATATGGGTATGTGGGTGTGGGACGCGATGATGGTAAAACAGCAGGAGAATACTCACCCATTTTCTACAAAAAAGATAAATATACAGTAATCAAATCAGGTCATTTCTGGCTGTCCGAACAGACAGACTATCCCAATCAGGGATGGGATGCTGTATTACCCCGTATTTGCACTTATGCGGAATTGCAGGACAAAGAAAATGGGATGAAGCTATGGTTCTTCAACCTGCACATGGATCATGTAGGAGTAGAAGCACGGCGGGAAAGTTCTAAATTGGTATTAAAAAAGGTAGGCGAAATGTGCGGCAATGATCCTGTGATCGTAACAGGCGACTTCAATGTGGACCAGAACAACGAAAGTTACCATGTGTTAAACAATTCACCTTTGTTTGATGACTCCTATGAAAAGGCCGCCGTACGTTATGCATTGAACGGAACATTCAATAACTTCAATACGAATATTAAAACGGATAGCCGGATTGATCATATTTTCGTAAGTCCTGAATTTAAAGTAGAAAGATATGGAATTCTGACAGATACCTATCGATCTCCTGCTACAGAGCATGACATCGTAAAATCCGGGGATTTCCCTTCTGAGATCTCGTTGGAAAAGAATATCGCCCGTCTTCCTTCCGATCACTTCCCCGTGAAAGTGATCCTGAATTACCAGAAGAAATAAAAACCTTCAAATAAAATAAACAGCCGGAAAATCATGAAGAATTTCCGGCTGTTGTGCGGGGTATTCACCATATATAGGATTTATAGTAATAAAAGTCCACCATATTCAGGACAAGACAGGGTATGAGAAATGAGAGATATTTACAAAAACTCGTATGTAGAAGAAAGAAATTGGCCTGAAAAAAGCAACTGTTACTTTTTCCAGGCCATTTAATCAGAAGAACCTAAACATTAAACCCTATTACTTTTTGCCTTGATAATCAAAGCCCAATTTGTTTAATCCCATTTGTACATCGGGATGGCTCATAAACAGATTCCATAACAATCCGGAACGATAGTTCTCGATCATAACCGCAATAGGTCCCTGGTCAATGGCCAGGTATCTTTGCGGATACCAATCATCGGTCACACTAAAGGCGTCGTAGAAACCATAAGGTCCCCACAATTTATCTCCTTTATAATAGAAATTCCGCATGACTTTCATAGATTCTTCCGGTGTATATACAATAGATGACAGTGCCGCTGTGGGAGCGATTACTCCGAAGTCCAGGTGTTCAGATGGTTCGTGGGCTGCATACCCCACCACTGAATAACTGGCTGTTAAACCCCAGCTATTTTCTCCATATCCCTCAAAACCTTTAGGGTTACGAATACAATAGGCACGATTGATTAGCGTATAGTTTTTCATTTCCAGGAAATAGTCGGCATATTCATCTTTTAAACCATTCGGATTCAACCCCAGGAAAGAATAGTGTGCCCAGAAAAGAGGTCCCGCCTGAGTTCCCTGATAACGCATATTCAAAGGATAACCTTCCACAACATGCGGTTCAATGATCGCACCTCCTTCCCCCCAACCTTTATGATAGACACTGGCAGGTACGTCAGCCGTTGGAGAACAGGCCGCCAGAATATAAGTGATCAGGCATTCATTATAGCCACGGATCGGGAAATTCATTTCCCAGGAAAACTCCGGGCTCCAGTGCCAGAACAGCACATCTTCCCCATTTCTGTGCCAGTCCCAATCCACGGCTCTCCAGAGTTTATCCACACGGGCTGCAATGGATTGCTCCCGGTCCGAACCGTTTACATAATATTGATGCAGGGTCAACAATCCCTGAAACAGGAAAGAGGTTTCGACCAGGTCTCCCCCATTGTCTTTCGCACTAAAACCCCTTACCTTGCCAGTTTCACCGTCCCACCAGTGAGGATAAACACCATGAAACGAATCTGCAGTTTCCAGAAAGTTGAGGATACGTTCAAACCGTTCCACCCCCTCTTCACGGGTAATATATCCCCGGTCTATCCCTGCAATAATAGCCATGATACCAAATCCGCTTCCGCCGGAAGTGACCACATGTTTATCATTTTCAGGATATACACCATCCACATGGAACCGTTCCCTCGCCAACCCGCTATTAGGTTCTGCTCCATCCCAAAAATAAAGGAAAGTTCGTCTCTGAACACTATCTAATAATGCCTCATCTGTTATGACACTACCTATATCAGGCGTTTCATCCTGAATAACAATGCTTCCCTGTTTACAACCGGTAAACAGGATCAGGACCCCAATAATCAGGTAATACATATTCAACCTCTTCATATTCAACTGTATCATTTATAAGTAAAAATTGCTTTTTTCACATCCCGGCTATTGCCTCCGATCATCACTTCGAAATCTCCCGGCTCTACGACATAGTTCAAATCATAGTTATAGAATTTCAACAACTCAGGAGTAATCGCAAATTCAACCGTTTTCGTTTCCCCGGCTTTCAGGAAAATCTTTTCAAATCCCTTCAGTTCTTTTATGGGACGGGTAATGCTTCCTACCACATCACGGATATATAACTGAACGACTTCCGCTCCATCCAGATTTCCACTGTTGGTAACTGTTACGCTGGCTGTTACGGAACCACCGGCTGTTACTTCATTCATATTCAATTTCACATCCCCATACGTAAAGGTAGTATAGCTTAGTCCGTAATCGAAAGGATACAACGGTTCATTGGTTACGTCCAGGTAATTACTACGGAATTTCTCGAACCAACGGCCTTGTTCCAACGGACGGCCTGTAATTTTATGATTATAATACAAAGGTATCTGACCTACATTCTGCGGGAAAGTAGCTACCAGTTTACCGGAAGGATTTACATCCCCAAACAAAACATCCCCAATAGCATACGCTGCTTCACTACCACCGAACCATACGTTCAGAATCGCAGGTACATTCGCATCTTCCCATGTCAGGGTCAACGGACGGCCTGTAAACAAGACCAGGACAACCGGCTTACCGGTTTTCAATAGTTCTGCCAATAATTCTTTTTGTACATCCGGAATATCCAACTCCGAACGGCTACTGGACTCTCCACTCATCTCTGAGGACTCTCCCAGTGCGGCCATAATGACATCCGCATCCTTAACTATGCCCAACGCTTCCTGTAATAACTGGCTATCCGTACGGGGTTCGTTCTCACGACCCAGTGAACGGCCAAACAGGGTAGCTCTTTCTTCGTAAGCAGCATCACTAATCAAATGACTTCCCTTTGCATATACTACCTTAGCCTGATTCCCGGCAACCACCTGTATACCTTCCACTACCGTGGCAGGAGTCGACAGATTAGCAGCCACACTCCAGGTTCCGACCATATTGGAACGTGTATTGGCCAATGGTCCTACTACAGCAATAGTTCCCTGTTTTTTAAGAGGTAACACCTGCTCGTTTTTCAACAGAACAAAACTTTCAGAAGCGATCTTACGGGCTACCGCACGGTGAGCATCCGTATAGATCTCTGTTTTTGCCCGGTTTAGATCACAGAATTTATAAGGGTCCTGAAATAAACCTAACACATATTTCGCTTCCAACACACGGCGACAGGCCAAATCAATATTCTGCTGGGAAACTTTTCCTTCAGCTAATGACTGAGCCAGTGTTCCCGGTAAGCCTTCGCTCACCATATCCATATCCAAACCAGCTTTCACGGCACGGGCTGAAACCGTTTGCAAATCACCGATCCCATGGTCCACCATTTCCTGAACGCCTGTATAGTCACTTACAACAAAACCCTGGAATCCCCATTGATCCCGTAATACATCTGTCAGTAACCATTTATTAGCTGTAGCCGGCACCCCGTCTATTTCATTAAAAGAAGCCATCACACTTCCTACACCCGCATCGACAGCAGCCTGATAGGGATACATATATTCATTAAACATCCGGTTCCGGCTCATGTCTACAGTATTATAGTCACGACCCGCTTCTCCGGCTCCATACAACGCATAGTGTTTTACACAGGCCATAATATGTGAATTTGTGGAATAAAGCGTATTGCCATATCCCTGATAACCTTTCACCATGGCTTTGGCGATCTCTCCCCCTAAGAAAGGATCCTCTCCGTTACCTTCGGAAAACGTCCCCAGCGTGGATCCCGGGAAATATCCACCATCGGACTGAATGTCCAGCAAATACCATCTGCACTGGCTTCAATAGCTGCAATACGGGCAGACTGTTCAATCGCTTCCATATCCCAGGTAGCAGCAATTCCTAAAGGTATGGGAAAAACCGTTTCATACCCATGAATCACATCCATACCAAACAGCAAAGGAATACCCATGCGGCTCTCTTCCACAGCGACTCTTTGTACTTCGCGGATCTTTTCTGCTCCTTTTATATTAAAAAGTCCTCCGACCTGTCCGTTCTTAATTTTCTCACCGATATCACTACTTTTCGCCTGCCCGGTCACAATATCCCCGGAGCTTGGCAAATTTAACTGCCCCAATTTCTCTTCGAGGGTCATTTTATTCATCAAATCATCAATAAACTGATCCATTTGCGGGTTGTTGTATTGAGCCGATAAGGAACTCCCCATCATACCTGCCAACACCCCAATTGTTAACCAAAATTTTTTCATCTTCTTGTTTGTTGTTATTTTAATTCCCCTCTTGAGGAGAATTAATACTCTATTATGAATAATTACTTCTAAAAACACAACCTCCTATCAGGGAAAAAAGAGGGAGAGTAACTCCCCCTCTTTCCTAAATAATTCATCAAAATAAATTACCAACCCGGATTCTGCTCAATATTTGGAGTATCCAATAATTGCTGATAAGGGATTGGGAATAATTCGTGTTTACCAACAATGAAGTTCTTGCCATTTGCTCTCATAGCTTCCGCTGCTTCACCAGTACGCACCAGATCAAACCAACGGTCATGTTCAAATGCCAGTTCCAGGCGACGTTCATGCCAGATCGCTTTCCGAAGGTCTGCCTGTGAAGAAGCAGTGGTCGGATTCAGGTTTACACGGGCTCTAATCTCGTTCAGGTCTAAGATTGCCTGCGCTGTATTTCCTAACTCATTCGCTGCTTCCGCACGGATCAGATATATCTCACCTAAACGGAGGTAACGGATATTTTTGTCACCATCTGCTGCTGTTTGTGTAGCGCTGGAATAAGCTTTCATATTATACATCGGATTTTCAGTAGCACCTACATTTCTTCCATCATATAAAATCTGATTACGGAAGATGATCGTACCATACATACGGATCTCATCTCCTTCATCCTGAAAAGCTTTCAACAAATTATCCGATGGCACATTGAATCCCCATCCATAAGATAGGTCACCATCACCACCACGAGGTGCCTGGGTTTCACTATACTGTTGAATACCGTGAGCGATCTGTTCTCCTCTACCCTGGAATTCAAAAAGAGATTCGGAGCCGTTTTCTGTTTCCACACGCCATAGTTCTTCATAATCAGGATGCAGAGCATACTGGCCGGAAGTCAAGACAGTATTCGCATAGTTGTAGGCTTCCTGCCATTTTTGTTGATAGAGATAGACTTTAGAGAGCAGTCCCTGGGCAGCTCCCTTAGTGGCACGTCCCAGATCTTTGGATTCATACTCACTTTTCAGTGGCAATACCTCTATGGCATCCAACAGATCCTTTTCAATATAAGCATATACTTCAGTAGCCGAAGACCGCTCATCCAGGCTATATTCCTGGATAGGAACTCCACCCCAGCCACGAACCAGGAAAAAATAATTTAAAGCACGAAGGAATTTTGCTTCACCAATCAGACGGTTTTTATAGGCATTATCCGTCAGGCCATAATCTTCTGTATATTCAATCGCCTGGGTAGCACGGCCGATCGCGGTGTACCAGTTAGCCCACATCTCACCGAACGAACCGGTAGACGGAGTGAAGGTCAGGTTATCCAACACATCTTTATCAGTTCCCGTGTCTGTGGGGGAGCTTCCCTTATCCGCATTATCAGACATAATTTCTGTAATCCCCAGATAGGAAAACGCGTAGTCCCACTCAGTAAACATACCATATACTCCATTTACAAACATTTCAGGAGTAAATACGTCATCACGGTCTTCTGCTTCTACATTTTCCTGTGATTTGACATCCAGGAAATCACTGTCATTGCAACTTGTTGTGCAAAGGATTGCACAGGTTAACAGGCTTATATATATTCTTTTCATATGAATTCTATAGATATTTGATAGTTAAAACTGGATATTCACACCAAACAGGAAGTTACGGGTAGACGGATAAGCGGAAAGCTCCACACCTGTCGTCAACCGGGGATCTCCATCCGAATTGATCTCCGGAGTAAATCCGGAATATCCGGTAATAACAAATGGATTCTGTGCAGTGAAGTATAAGCGTAGCTTCGTACCCGGCATCACCAGATCCTCGAATGTATATCCCAGAGTAATGTTATTTACCCGGAAGAAAGCCCCACTTTCCAGATAATAGCTGGAAGCATAGGCATCCCGGTCAGCTCCCGGATTTACATTGGTGGAACCCGGACCGGTCCATCTGTTTTTAAAGGTCTCTAACGTCACATTTTCTCCTCCGTCAATACGGGTTCCTTTCAGACCATTATAGACTTTATTCCCAGCTACCCCATATCCATCGATATTGAAGTCAAAATTTCTATATCCCAAACCTACATGGATCCCATAATTCGAGGTTGGCAGATAAGATCCCATATACACTTTATCCCGGTCATCAATGATGCCATCACCATTCTGGTCTTTATATTTCAGATAGCCGGGAGCCGGAGTTCCATAGGTAGCACCATTATTAATTTCTTCCTGTGTCTGCCAGACTCCATCCGCTTCAAACATCCACCAGGCATAAAGCGGTTGTCCTTCTGCCAGTCGTTTGGTGATCTGTCCGTTGGCAAGGCTACCACCGGTGGATCCGTCATATCCAGGTTCTATACTGATCACCCGGTTTTTATTATAAGAATAGTTGGCACTTATTTCATAGTACAACCCGTTCTTCAACTGATCACTCCAGCCAATAGCTAACTCAATCCCATTGTTTTTCACTTCAGCCCCATGAGCATAATAATCCTGGCTATAAGGAGAATTCAATACCGGACTTACATGGAGAATTGTGTTGGTATTTCTCTTTTCATAGTAATCGAAATTAAACGTCAGCCGATCCTGCAGTGTATTCATATCAAACCCAAGTCCCCATTCTTTTGTGATCTCCCAGGTCAACCCTACAGCCGGTGTACCATAGGCTGCTCCGTAAACCAGATCCTGATTAGGACCAAAGACATAGTTATAGCTTGCACTTCCCGGGTCTGTCAGGATCTGAGAGACATTCAGGGGAACATCCTGGTTTCCTAACTTACCCCATGTACCACGCAATTTCAGAAAATCCAGCCATTCCACATCCTGCAGGAAACTCTCTCTGGAGATCGTCCATCCTAACCCTACAGAAGGGAATGTACCCCAATAATCTCCACTGGAACGGAACGTACTGGAACCATCCCGTCTTACTGTGGCAGACAGGTAATATCTATTATCGTAATTATATTGCAGACGGCCAAAATAAGAGGCCAGGGCACGTGGAGTGAAATAGGTTTGTCTGACCGTTTTAGCATACTGGTCAGATGCCAGATTCACATTCCAGTACTGGCTCTTTTCCGGAACATCATATCCCAAAGCAAACATCTCTTTTCCAATATTTGTTTTTTCGCGGGAAGCACCCAACACCACCTCTACGTTATGTCTGTCAAAGGATTGATTAAAAGTCAGATAATTTTCCCAGATCCACCTGAAATACTCTTTATCTTCCACTTTAAACGAGTTATTTGCATAGGTGGTAGAAGTAGGTTCCGCTTCTTTATACCGATTGAACTCCTCCAGGGTACGGGTAGGATCACTGTTCAACCAGGCATTCCGGATATCATTGAATCCACGGTTCGTCAGGTAATTCTTGGTAACCCCCAGACGGGAATTGAATTTCAGGAAATCAAAAATCCGGACTTCACCTTCCATACCCCCCTGAATGTAAACCGTTTTATTTTTATCATTCTGGTTAGCAATACTAAACATAGGGTTCCCGATAGAATTCAACCTTCCCAGGGTCTCTTCATCCTGTCTGTCATACCCGACAATTCCGGTAGACGTATTGACAAACGACTGTCCATATCTTCCATTCGGATATCTCACAGGAACCAGAGGAGACTGGCGGTAGGCTTCATTAAACGCATTGGCGTCCTTCGGACTCTCGTTAGAAAAAGAGATATTCAGGTTTTGAGTGAATTTCAACCGGTTATTGAAAAACTTATATACGTTATTGTTACGGATCGTGGTCCGGTTGTATTTCTGACCTTCCAACAACCCTTTTTCATCATAATAGTTGTAGCTGAAGAAATAGTCTACCCGTTCCGTACCACCGGACAAAGAGACTACATTATTGGTGGTTATCCCGGTATGGAGTAACTCGTCATACCAATCTGTATCATACATTTGCCGGGAAGCATCTGCCAACCGGTAAGACGCACCGGTAGAAGCCAGGTTTTCGTTGTAATACTCAATATACTGCGAAGCATTGGCCATTTTCACCCGGTTCTGGATGTTTTTGATACCCACATAGGATTCCACATTGATCTGTGACGATCCGGTTTTTCCCTTTTTAGTAGTCACCAGGATGACTCCGTTCGCTGCACGCACCCCATAAATAGAAGCAGAAGAGGCATCTTTCAGGATGTCGATCGAAGCAATATCCGAAGAGTTGATACTTTTAATATCATCTACCGGGAAACCATCCACAATGTATAACGGTCTGCGACCTCCCAGCGCAGTACCCAATCCACGGACAATAATGGTAGGTTCCGAACCCGGTTGGTCATTACCGATAATATTCACACCGGAAACCTTACCCTGGATGGATTGTACCGCATTTAAGGCAGGTTGTCTCATAATAGACTCGGCCGTTACATTCCCGATAGATCCTGTCAGGTCGGCTTTCTTTTGCACACCATAACCAATAACTACTGTTTCGGACAACATGGTAGCATCATCTTCCATCACCACATTGATCACCGTTTGGTTACCCACCCGGATCGTCTGGGGTCTCATTCCAATGTAACTAAACTCCAGGACATTGTCCGGCTCGACGGAAATACTGTAATTTCCGTCAAAGTCAGTAACCGTACCGGTCGTCGTTCCCTGTATGATCACGTTTACCCCGATCATAGGTTCGTTTTCACTATCCACCACGGATCCGGTTACAGTTTTTGACTGTCCGTACATAAAAGAGATACTCAGTAAGAGGAAGCAAGAAAGAAATAGTGATTTTCTCCAAAAGACAGAAGGTCGATCTTTCCCAATGGACGCTCCTTTTGGTTTTATTTCCATAAGTTAACTTTTTAATTTAGACAATAAATTTTTAGGCAAAAATCTATATGTAACAATAAACATACCAAGCAGACAAAAAGGAAGCTTTTTCTATATAAGAGGATACAGTGCTTTCCGTAGTTTGTTTTTAATATGTTTATACGTTTGGATATTAGATTTGAGTCAAATTTATCCTTAAAACAAAAAGATGTTATAAAAAGTTTATTCCCCTTAATCACCTAAGAGTTGATTTTAACACTTGAAGGAACTCCCTTTTACCACTCAAAAAGAAATTAAACTACTGATTAAAAACGATTTAAATATTCACAAATACATCATTTAAATTTTGATCCCGGGTAAGTCTGATTTTCTTTCTTAAGCGATAACGGTTATTTTCCACCGCCTTTACGGAAAGATTCATCAAGGAGGCAATCTCTTTTGTTTCCAGATTAAGCTTAAGGCAGGCACATAACCGGAGATCATTACTGGTCAGCTCCGGATAAAGTGTTTTCATGTGTTTGAAGAAGTTAGTATGTTTCTCCTCAAATTTGATCAGGAACATTTTCCAGTCATCCTCCGTATTCATATTATTATTCAGATGACTATTTATTTTCTGGTAAAACTGAGTAGTTGCCGACGTTTTATTTTTTGAATAAAAATCATCGATCAGATCCTTTAGTTTAAGGATCAGTTCATTTTTGTTAATGATGAAAAAGGTTTGAGTCAGCAATTCCGCATTTTTACGCTCCACCTCATCCTGTAATTCACCGGTTAGTTCCTGCAACCGTTTCATCTCTTCCATACGAATCTGATGCAGATACTGGTTCCTGTATCTCCGGAGGATAAATAACCATGCTCCATAAGCAAGTAATATAAATCCGGTAACATATAAAATATAAGCCCAATATGAACGATACCAGGGAGGAAGCACCTCTAATTTCAGGGAAATCTCTTCTGAATAATTTCCGGTGTAATCCACCGTACGAACCAGAAATTCATATTTCCCCTGGGATAAACGCGGATAAGTGACACTATTTTTCTTCACCGGTTCCGACCAGTCCGGATCCACGCTTTTCAATTTATACTGAAAATAACGGCTGGAAGAATAAATATCAGGTGCAATAAAATAAAAATTCACCGAATTATAGGCATATGGAACCCGGACCTCCTTTTCCAGAGGATGATAGAGCTTATTTCCGGAAAGATCCATCATTTCCAGAGAGGACAGATAAGGAGAAGGAATGGTTTGGGTTACCTGTTTCTGTGTATCCCTGTTTTTATAATAGAGTATTCCATTATCCAGACAGATCATATGAATAGAATCATTAATAACAGAAATATGTTCAAAACCATGCACTAAAGAGAGATTCAATCCTAAATGGTAACTTTCCAACAATATAGCTTCATATCCGTCGTAATAAAAACGATAAACTGCATTCTGTGCAAGTGCCCAGAAGTGGGTTTCATCTATATTTACGATTTTCTGTAGCCCGCTGATATTTCTGAAACAATTATTCAGGAGTTCTAAAGGAACTATTGAATCCTCTATGTCATCATAGGCTAAAAAAGAGTCATTCCCTAATAAGGCGATCCGGCCGCCCACTTTGAACAAGGAAAGTTTATAGGGCAGGTCATCATTTTCACTTTGCCCATAATAGGTATAATGCCGGTAACTCTGTAAGTCATCATTCAACTGGCAACGATAGACTCCCTTATTAGGATGTTCGAGCCATATGTTATTTAAATGATCCACAAACGTCGCAGATATGGGTTCCGAAATACCTTGTGGAGCAAAGGTCTCCCCATTGTCGGGCAAAGCAATCTTCAGGGAGTTATAGGTGGAAAAAAGATAAACCTCCCGTCCTTTAAAAACATATTTCACCATGTCATTTATTCCCGTTCTAAAGGAATAATTATCCACTACTTTCAAATCCGGACGGATCTCTTTGATACCACGGTTATGACAACAAAACAATTTACCATCTATCATTTTCAACTTCCAGACCTGTCCCTGAGTGCCATCAATCAATTTCATATTACGGAATACCTCCGGCTTGTTGATGTCATCCGCATGGATATAAAAGACACCCTGATTCGTACCTAAAAACCATTTATCCTGCCATAATTCCACATCATAAAAAGCACCGGTATTACCGGCCGGTTCGGTTATACAACTCATGTTATCCAGATACTGTATGTAAGAGATCCCTCTGTCGAGGGCAGCCCAGATATTTTCCCTGTTATCTTCATAAAGAGCCAGGATGGTATTGTTCTGAAGCGAATTTTGAGAAGAGATATGATTCAGGATCTCCCCGTCTTTATCGATCTCATAAATACCATCCAGAATAGTTCCCAGAAAATAAGTTCCTTTAGAACTTAAAATGGCACAATTCAATTCCTTTTTCTTCATAATATCCGATAGGACCGGGTTAAAAGTCCGGAATGAAATACCATCATAGAGGTAAAGTCCTTTCGTAGCTGTACCAATCAGATACTCATTTTCCCCATACGGAAGGATTACCCGCACATCTGTATTATAAAAGAATTCACTTCCACCCAGAGAAAAAACATCAAGCCCTTTTAATTCCAGTAATCCGCTGTTGATCTCCTGCACCAGATAACGCCCCCGGACCTCATGCAGAAACAGGAATGCTTTGTCATAATTTACTTTTTCTACGGTTGAATAGTCATACCGGTAAATAGAGGTAAAGGATTGAAAGTAAACGCCATCTTCCGCTATACATATTTTCCAGAAATCATCATTTTTGAAAACTTCATCCGGAATCAATGACCGTAGGGAGGTGTACACTAATTTACCGGAAAGATCCCGGTCCCAACGCCCAAATTCTTCATAACTACCCGTAAAAATCGTCTGATGAGACAAAACAGCAATGGATCTTACTGTCAGTTGATTCGGTAATTGATTTAATCTCCATTCAATCCCGTCAAATTCCAACAAACCTACATCATTTCCAAAATAGAGGATTCCTTTCTCATCCTGTCCGATAGACCAGTTCTTATTATCAGCTTTATATATTTCCCTGTTCAGGTTAATGATCTGTGGCTTTTTCCAATTTCCATATACAGGAGCTATCGTGAATAAAAACAACCAGATAAGAATGAGTTTGTAATCATTTATTTTTTGCTTCATTACCTAATCCCTTCGTACATCTTCTTCAATAAATAGACATATATAAAGCAAATATACAACTAAAAAAGATTTAAGTTCCATCAATTTGGAAAAACAAAAACAAGACCCCTAAAATACAAAAAACCAGATGATAGTGTAGTCTTGCAAAAGATTACACTATCATCCGGAAAAAAAGGTCTATCTTTTTAAGAAAATTACTTCTTTACCCAGATTTTCGTGATCTCACCGAACACCATTTTATGGTAATCTCCGGCATCTTCATATCCTTCTATCACAAAGTCTTTTCCTTCTTTGAGATAAAAATCATCCGGTGTGACAGAAGTGATCTCCACCAATTTGCACTCAATAATCGCTTCAGCTTCTTTATATCCCATCATTCCGGAAGGTGTTTCTACAGGAGTGAGCGTGGATTCTTTCATCTTATCCGTATCCCGTCCGGTCTTACTTCCCAGAAAAAGTACCTGGTCATTGTATTGTTCCGGGAAATAAGCCATCGTATAAGTCTGCTCTTTCCGGATATATTCCAATGTATACCGGTTGGCCCGTAGGAAGCACCAGGTAACCGGTTTACCGAACATTGTTCCGGGACCACCCCATCCGGCTACCATGGAATTATAATCAGCAGACGTACCAGAAGTGATCGCAGTAAAAGAACGTCCAACATACTTATATGCTTCATCCATTACTCCGGCATCCGGAACTGCTTTAAACAACTGGTCAAAGGATCTGTCCTTTACATCTTCTGTGGTTTCCATCCGTATGTCCACGGGCTTCTCTGAATTGTCAGTCCCTTCATTAGTAGAAGCATTACATGCAAGGAGGATCATTCCTACAAAAAACAGCCAATACTTTTTCATTTTCACTCATTTTTAGATTTTGGAGTGCAAATTATAAAAGAAAATTTAATTTGTTGACACGGAATCTAATTAAAATTATACATTTACAAACATAAAACCCTATAAACAAACTATAAACCCTTTTATAATAAAAGAGATAGCTAGAATTCTATCATTTATTCATTTAAAATTGTTTATCATGAAAAGACTCCTTATTTTTTCCATTCTTTGTTTAGTCGGTACAGTAAGTATGAAAGCACAGGAAACAGGTCAAACATGGATGGGAGGCGGCATTAATTTCCATGTAACCAGTACAGACGGCCATACGAATACCAGTGTAGGGATCTCACCGGAGATCGGATATAAATTCGCTGATAAATGGGCTATTGGGACAGAGATCAGTTATACTCACCGGAAACAATATTATGAATCCTATGGTGACGAATCTTATAATAATTTCCGGATCGCCCCTTTCCTCCGTTCGTATATAGTACAAAAAGAATGGGGATCCTTTTTCTTAGATGGTTCTGTCCATTATTCCTATTCTGACTTTGCAGATGGAGTTCATACATTTGGTTTGGGGTTACAGCCGGGAGTAGCCATTCACCTATCAGAAAGGATATCCTTTATCAGTAAACTGGGATGGTTAGGTTATAGTTATTCTTCATTTGACGATATAAACACGCATAGCGCGGGGCTTGATCTGAATTTATCCCAGGTTACATTCGGTATAAACATTCACTTTTAAAACACCCATTGGCTTATACAAAATCCTCTTCAGGTCTTTTCTGTCACCTGAAGAGGATTTTTTTATTTGATGTACTGAACAGATTAAAAGATCTTTCTGTAGATATGACAATAAGGAGTGGATCCTTTATGCTCATAATACTGCTGATGATAATCTTCTGCCCGCCAGAAAGTAGTAGCCGGACGTAAGGAAGTAGCCACTTTATATCCTTTTTCCTCCAGAATACTAATATATTTTTCAGCTATCTCTTCTTCCTCCGGAGTGGCGTAAAAGATGCAGGAAAGATACTGAGGACCAATATCCGGTCCCTGCCCATTTGTCTGGGTGAAATCATGCGTTTCAAAAAACAACTTTACCAACTCTTCGTACGATGTTTGCGTAATATCATACGTGACCTCTGTCGTTTCCAAATGGCCGGTTTTTTCCGGAAACCTGTTCGTAGGTAGGATTATCCACATGGCCTCCCATATATCCGACAGCTGTCTCTACCACCCCTTTGGCTTTCATAAAATAATATTCGGTACCCCAGAAACAGCCGGAAGCAAAATAGGCTTTCTGAAGATTCACTCCATCTACTGGTATCATATGCGTTTTATTTTTAGTTGAATCCTGTTTATTCTGTCCGCAGGCTATTCCTATAATCAGCAGAAAGAATAAGGTAAAATATATTCTAATCATTCTTTTTTATTCTATTGGAAGAGATAACAAGACAAAGTAGGAAAAAGATGCGGATAATCTTTTATTTGCTCTATTCTTATTCGTTTTTATTTATTTTTGCACGCTAAAATAAGAGAAGATGAAAGCATTCACTACTATCGGATTATTGGTTTTTTCAAACATATTTATGACGTTTGCCTGGTATGGCCACCTGAAACTTCAGGAAACAAAGGTGATCAGTAACTGGCCACTCTATCTGGTGATTCTGTTTTCCTGGGGAATCGCACTGGCGGAATATGCCTGCCAGATACCGGCAAACCGGATCGGTTATCAGGAGAACGGAGGGCCTTTCAGCCTGATGCAACTGAAAGTGATCCAGGAGATCATTACGCTGATCATTTTTACGATCTTTTCAACCGTATTATTCAAAGGGGAGACTCTACACTGGAATCATGTGGCTGCCTTTATATGTCTGGTGCTGGCTGTTTACTTTGTGTTTATGAAATAAAGAAGTTTGATCCGGATAGACAACTCTTCCTGAACGGTGATAAACTTATTTCTCAGCACGTCTGTTATAAATCAAAAAGAAAAAATGAAGCAAATGGAATCCAATCCGGTTATAAAAAATATTCTTTCCAGAAAAAGTATACGTAAATATACGGACATGCCTGTCAGTGAAGATCAGATCCGGATCCTTCTTCGTGCGGCGATGGCTGCTCCCAGCGCGGTGAATTTACAATCGTGGGCTTTTATCGTAGTAACAGACAGGTTATTACTTAACACACTAAGTATGAAACTCCCCTATGCAAAAATGGTAGCCAGTGCACCGGTTGCAATCGTAGTCTGCGGGGATCTGAGCAAAGCGACTTATGGAGGTGATTATTGGGTACAGGATTGCTCAGCCGCCACCCAGAATATCCTACTGGCAGCAGAAGCACTGGGATTAGGGGCCGTATGGACATCCACCTATCCGGAAGAAGACCGGATCATTACGGTTAAACAGATCCTTTCCCTTCCCGAATATATTTATCCGTTAAATGTAATCCCGATCGGATATCCCAATCAGGAACTGACTCCGAAAGATAAATTTGACGAGGAAAATATTCATTACAATATGTGGTAAACATGTTTCCTATTTACATAAATCGTGGCAAAAACTTATACAATTCATTCCCTGCCACAATTCTGTCTTTCATGCAAAAGAAATGTATGAAAAAAGAGGACTTGGTGCGGTTTATTTTACGAAATTAGGTTCTTTCTGCCGCTCTGGAACAAATAATTTTAGTTATTTTTGAATTAAAATTTTACTAACCATATCCATACAGGAGTTTTTCTGTTTTTCCGGACAAAAATCCAACAAACAGATCAATAGTACAAATAACTATCACGTACAAATCAGCTATCAGGAAAGGCTTAAACGAAACAAACGGATAAATAATTGAATAAAGAAAAACTTTTATCCATACAAAAAGGTTAATAAGTAAGGGATGTAATCCCTCTGAATGGGCAACCAGTCAGTTGTTTATCCATATGGATAAACAGATAATTCTGATAACCAAATACATATTAAATGAAACAATTAATCTTTTAAGTGTGTATATCCATGGATCAAAATAAACATTTAAAAAACATGAGAATCGCATTATTATTGAAACAAGACGCACAAGACCAAATTACTACTTCAACTACCGGACAGGCAATTATTTTCAACGTAGTGAATGATAAAGTAGTCGGGGTTGAAAATGAGACACTGGAAATCCAGAAATTCCAAAATCCGTCTGTCTGGGCAATGGGCAAAAATATTAATAAAATGTACCTGCCGGAAGTAAATGAAAATTTAAAGAAAGTGTGTAGTAAAATAGGTGTGATAGTAGATCCACACGAAGAATTAAATAATAATCATCTTTTTAAGAATTATATAATCTGATGGACTACACCACAGGATTTGTTTGAATATCCATAGAGTTATCTGACCATAACTTTATGGATATTTTTTATTCTATTCCACAATATCTATTTTTGTGCACCCACAGAAAAGTATAAAAAAAATGAAAGAAAACAAATACGATGATCCTGCTTTTTTTGAGCAATACAGCCGGATGCCCAGATCAGTGAATGGATTAGCGGGTGCCGGAGAATGGCATATCCTCCGCAAGCTTTTACCAGACTTTACCGGAAGGCGGGTATTGGATTTAGGCTGTGGTTTCGGTTGGCATTGCCTATATGCCGCGGAACAGGGAGCGGCTTCCGTAGTAGGAATTGATATTTCACAAAAAATGATCAGAGAAGCCAAAAAGAAAAATCACTTCTCCAATGTACAATACTATTGTATGTCTATTGAAGATTTCGATTTTCAACCCGATACATTTGATATAGTCATCAGCTCCCTTGCTTTTCATTATCTGAATTCATTAGACGAAATATGCAGAAACGTATATAGATGTCTTTCTTCCGGAGGGAGCTTTATTTTCTCCGTTGAACATCCCGTTTTCACAGCTTATGGAAATCAGGAGTGGATCTATAATGAACAGGGAGAACGGTCACACTGGCCGGTAGACCGGTATTTTGAAGAAGGAATAAGAAATGCAATATTTTTAGGACAAGAGATTCAGAAATACCATAAAACGATTATGACCTATATAAATACCCCTATCAAAAACGGATTTGAATTAAAAGCGGTCATAGAACCGGAACCAGATACAGAAGCGATTGAAAAGATCCCGGGCATGAAAGACGAATTGAGAAGACCCATCTTTTTGATTATCTCAGCAATGAAAAGAGAATAGTATACGCAGCAATATATATAGATGTCAATTAGTAGTATTTTATGCAAGGAGGATCCGAAGATCCCCCTTGACTACACAGCTTTTAAAAGCGGTAACCGATTCCTAAGCTGATGTTTTGGGTTTTCAGATGAGAACTGCTCAGGTCAAAACTTAACTGATACCCTCCGTGGATAGATAGGCGATTTTTAAATTCATAACCGGCTAAGGTACTTAGTCCACTATACCAGTGATCCAGTTCGATGATATTTTGGGGACAATCTTTATCAGACAGGTCTTCAATCCTGGAATCCGCACTGAATCCATATCCAATATGAGGTCCTACACCTGCAAAAAATGCCCCTTCCCTACTTTGTATTTTCCCAATGCATAAACAGGAATCTCCACACCGGCATATTTATACTTTGTTTTCTCTCCTAAAATTCTGAGACTGGTTTCCGTATAATTAAAAAGCAGTTCCGGTTGCAGCGCAAAATGCTCACTGAAATTAATCAGAACAAAGCCTCCCACACTCCCTCCTGCTTTAAACTTATTATCAGACTGCATATCCGTCAATTTGACATTGGTCAGGTTCCCATTCAATTTAATACCGACTGAAGCTTTTGTCTGAGCATTCATACTCATTACACTCATCAGGCTACATACGAATACTGAAAAAATAATTCTTGCTTTCATAACATTTGCTTTATATGATTATCTATTGATTTTGATACAAATGTATGAGCTACCGCAAAGCCCGGCGGAAAGTGTAGACGAAAGCGTTCAAATTGTATATTAAAGTCCCTCTTTTGTAGACGGAGGATTTTATGAAACAAAAAAAGGTGCTTCCGTACGGAAACACCTGTATGAAATATCTATAAACCACAAGGGAACTATCGTCCTCCCATGATCAGACCTTTCGTCCGTAATTCTCCCACAATGGTTTCCGCAAAACTTTGTGCCAGAGAAGAGGCATTGGACGGATCTGTTGTTTTGGTTTATGCCGAATAGACCAACTGGTCATCATCATTAACTGTGTAAATCTCCGCCTCTAATACATAATTAGTAGTGGTGGTATAATAACCGGGTGTATACATATTATCATATAATGCCCAATACCTTCTATAATACCGGCGTCCTCCATAATAAGGATTATAATAAGGACGGCTATAATAGGTGCCGGGAACATATCTTAATTCCTTATCCTTATTTATTAAAGAAACGATCATCACTGAAGTATAATCCGAGCCATCCAACTGATTGGAAATTTCTTCTTCAGTTGTACCATTAAAACCTTTCGGACCAAACAACTGGAAAGCAGAACCGGCATTGATCCCGGCCTTTCTCAACTCACTCACCATCGCTTCTTCTGTCTTTACTCTTTCTTCCCGATCAGACATGACTCCAACCACTAAGACCTTCTGCATCACATTCACCGGAGCATTCGGCAGGCTCCATGAAGAAGTTACCTGTGTTGTATTACAACCTGCTAAAATAAGTAAAAGGAGAGCAGGAAGTAACATGATATTTTTAACATTCATAAATTCCAAACTTTAAATACGTACATTTTTTACATCTGTCAGGAAAACAAAAAGGAATTTGTTTTGTTCTCCATATTTTGCTGTAGCATAACCAATTAAAGTATTTTATATCTCCTACCGTCAAATACAAAATTTCCTTATAAAATATATTTGTTTCTGTTAAATATTTTACCTGTTCTATTTCTCAATTTACTTCCCAGCTTACTTCTGTTACTCCAAATTCCATGGTTAACTGAGCAGCTAATTCCTCTATCATCAAATCATGCTTACCCATAGCATAAAACTCTACTACAATATAACAATAATTGGGAATTTCATCATCTGTACTTTTTAGGGACCGTAACTGCAAATGAAGGTCATTTTTGATTGCATTCAACATCATGACCCGCAACCGGTTCTCAATCTCATCTTTACAACGGATGGTTAATGTATAAACCAGTTGCTCATGATTCGCATCAAATCCACTCCAATGTCTCATCCAATCTCCTAACGGACGTAACAAACAGTTGGATAAAATAATGAACCCAACTGCGATTAGTCCCTCCCAAAAGAGCCCTAATCCGGCCATGGCACCCACAGCAGCCGAACACCAGATCGTTGCGGCCGTATTCAGCCCCCGTACACTCATTCCATCTTTCAGGATCAATCCCCCACCTAAAAAACCAACTCCGGTAACGATCTGGGAAGCGATCCGGCTGGGGTCACCTGTTGCATCGGTGAGGCAAATAGAAAGGAGAATAAAAGCTGCTGATCCCAAAGCGACTAACGTATTAGTACGTAAACCGGCATTCTTCATACGGATCTGTCTTTCCGCTCCAATCAGTAAGCCAAACAGAAAAGCAAGTCCCAGGCGTGTAAGATAAACTGTCAATGTCATTTTTTTGTTTTTGGTCACTACAAAAGTAGAACCCGGCTCTGAAAAAAGAGATTATAAAACCATTAAAAGGGTATTAGAATATGATTAAAGAACAACAACAATGATTATCTTCGCAGAATGACATCCTCCCCTATAACACGTGAAGAAATGTGGATCCGGCAACAGATCTGCGGCCCGGATATAAACTATGATCTCTGGAAAGAACAGAAAGCAACCCTGCAAAAGTGGGCGGCACTCACTTCCGGCAATCTGTTCGCAGTCGACGTATATGCACAAAATTATAGCTTTGCCTCTGATCATTTTTCAGATCTGTTCGGATATAAGCTGAGTCAACTCCGGACCATAGAAAAACAGGGAGATCTGCTGGAGGACAAAATACATCCGGAAGATCATGACCGGATGATAGCCATGCAGATAAAACATAGTGAATTTATCTATTCCCTCCCATTAGAAAACAGAAATGATTTCCAAAGTATCTACTGTTTTCGTATGCAACATGTCCATGGGAACTATATCCATGTAACCAGCCGTCAGCAAGTGCTGTTGACAGACCGGAATAAGAAAGCATGGATCATTCTGGGAAGTATGGAAATCTCTCCCGATCAAACGCCGGACAAAAATTTCCGGTATTCCTTTATCCATAGAAAAACAGGAAAAGTTTTCTCACCGGACTGCCTCCTGAAGACAGACAAAAAAACTCACCAACAGGGAAGAAGAGATACTTTCCCTGATCCGGCAGGGATTACTAAGCAAAGAAATTGCGGATCGACTGCATATAAGCATTCACACCGTACACAATCATCGCAAAAACATTCTTACCCGGTTGGGAGTGAATAATTCTATCGAAGCGATCCGGCAGGTTGAAAAGAATAAAAACAGATAGTTAAGGCCGCCAATCCAGCACATTACCCACAAACGGATTCTTTTCATTCCATTCCCAGAATTCACGGGAAGTCCGGGCTCCACCGGTCAGAACGGCCCGGTATACCTGCAATCCCGAAAATCCAACCTCCTCCGGTAATTCATATTTGATCCGTAAAATGGCTTCTTTTGTTTCCGGTGTCAGTTTCCGGACTACGGCATCCGTCACACGCTCCACCACTCCGTCATATAAAGAACCTTTCCGGATATGAATCAGATCTAATTGCCACCGGTCCCGGTTATTTTCTTCGTACCAGGCATGCCACTCGATGCACGCTTCTTCCGTCCGGATCAGATTACGATAAGTTATATCCTGGATCCAGGGATGTTCCGCCAGCTTCGCCATCACAGCGAAACTATCACTGATCGACAGTTCATCCGTATAAATATGAAGATCTATATCCCGGTGTTTCATCAATAAGCCCGATTTCAAAGAGCCTACCAGATTTACTTTTGCACCGATCTCTTCCCAAAGTCGAACCACCTGCGTATCCTCCAATACTGCCCAGGCAATCTCCTGATTGTGTAATGACAATTTATTCAGATCCATTGATTTCTATTTTTTGGGTGCAAAATTAATGAATACCTCCTCCTCCCGGAATAGCTATTTATGGCTATTTAGGGGGGGGGATGATCGATCAGGGGATTTGGATAGGTTCACCTAAAAACGGGGTTGTTTGTGGAAGAGCAGATCCATGAAGACCTTTACCCGGGCAAACCATTCCCGGACTTTTGTTTTCAAACCGGCTTTGATGCGAACATCTTTGGCATTGTAGCCGACAGCCTCGATGTGATACCAGGAGGCCAGGTAGATGGCCCGTTCATTGTGAAATTTCTGGGAAATAATGGTTATTCTGTCCTGTCCAAAGATCTTTTTGGCACGTATCACAGAATCCAGTGTACGGAAACCGGCATAATCAAGATAGATCGCACCTTCCGGTACACCACGCTCCATTAATGCTTTTTTCATCTCTTCCGGTTCATTATAACTGGCCCGGTGATTATCTCCACTAACCAGAACATATAATATTTTTCCTGCTTTATATAACTCAGCCGCCGCATCCATCCGGTAGGTAAAATAGTAATTACTTTTTCCGTTACTCAATGTCGGCGAAGTTCCCAGCACCAACCCTACTTTATTCTCCGGAATAGCAGCAATATCTTCAAAAGTATGTCCGGCAACCGATCTGTTCACTATCAGATTACAAACCAGCACAACCACACCTATTAATAATATAAATATACCTATAATCATTCCCTTCATTCCTGTTTTAGTCATACTCATTTACTATAATTGGAAAGATTGATAATCTTACAAAGATAGTCAGATTAAAAGAAGTTTGACAAGACAAAAGTTTTTTTAAAGAAGCCATATTTTCATTTTTATACTTCCCACTTATTCCTTTTAACTTCTTTCCACAAAATATAAAATCTTCCCATCCGTTAACACCTAAACGTGCCCTGTTTTTTCTTTTTCAAAAAACATGTACATTTGCGTCTATCAATAATTTGTAAAAAATCATGCAGTTATCCTTACGAGCCCTTGTTCTTCTTTTTACTTCTGTTCTGGTACTGACAGGAACGGCAACCGCACAGAAAAAAAACGCATCTTACCAAAAATATGTCAAAGACTATAGTGATCTGGCGATCCAACATCAACGGAAATATAAAATCCCCGCCAGTATCACCTTAGCACAGGGCATTCTGGAGTCCGGTGCCGGACAAAGCGACCTGGCCCGGCGGTCCAATAACCACTTCGGAATTAAATGCCATACAGACTGGAAAGGGGGTCGCGTCTATCATGATGACGATCTGCGGGGAGAATGTTTCAGAAAGTATAAGAAAGTCGAAGATTCCTATGAGGACCATTCTAAATTTCTGGCGGAACGTCCCCGGTATGCTTCCCTGTTCAAATTAAATATCACCGATTATAAGGGATGGGCCCGGGGATTGCAGAAGTGCGGATACGCGACGGATAAAGCATATGCTAATAAACTGATCAAAATGATTGAGGACTATGAATTATGCAAATATGATAGCCAGGGCAAAAAGCGCGCTTCTAACGAGAAAAGCCAGCCACAGGCACCGGTGATCAGGCGAACTGTATATAAAACTCACGGACTCTTATATGTGTATGCGGAATCTAACGATACATTCGAGAGTGTTGCCGCCAGTACAGGTTTTAAGGCGAAAGACCTGAAAAAGTTCAATGAAGTGCCGGGAGATTTCCCTTTGCAAAAAGGAGACATTGTATATCTTCAGAAAAAGAAAGTAAAAGCAGACAAACCGAATTATGATCATGTAGTTCAGACCGGAGAATCCATGCATAGTATTGCCCAAAAATATGGTATCCAGATTAAAAGTCTGTATAAGATAAATAAAAAACAACCGGATTATACACCAGCCGAAGGGGATGTATTGAAATTAAGATAGTTATAAAGCGGTTTTTACCCGTCTGCAAAAGAGAAAAGCGAACAGGCCCTGTAGAAAGAGTAAGTTGCAGATGAGTAACTCCGGTTAACTGCCTGTGAAATCGAATAAAAAGTATTACCTTTGCACCTCAAAAGAATACGACTATGAGCGATCAACGTTACAATATGCGTGGTGTATCCGCTTCCAAGGAAGATGTACACAGCGCAATCAAGAATATTGATAAAGGAATTTTCCCCAAAGCATTCTGTAAAATTATCCCTGATATTTTAGGCGGAGATCCGGCATATTGCAACATCATGCATGCAGACGGAGCCGGTACCAAATCTTCCTTAGCTTACATGTACTGGAAAGAGACAGGTGATCTGTCTGTCTGGAAAGGGATCGCACAGGATGCATTGATCATGAATATAGATGACCTGCTTTGTGTGGGAGCCATAGACAATATCCTGATCTCTTCCACCATCGGCAGAAACAAGCTCCTGATTCCCGGAGAGGTGATCTCCGCGATCATCAACGGGACAGATGAACTGTTGGCAGAACTTCGGGAAATGGGAGTAGGTTGTTATGCAACCGGAGGAGAGACCGCAGATGTGGGCGATCTGGTACGTACAATTATTGTAGACAGTACGGTTACCTGCCGCATGAAACGGTCGGAGGTGATTGACAACAGTCGTATTCAGGGCGGAGATGTGATCGTTGGGTTAGCTTCCTACGGACAGGCAACTTATGAAAAAAGCTATAACGGTGGAATGGGAAGTAACGGACTGACCTCTGCCCGCCACGACGTATTTGCCAAATATTTAGTTGCCAGATATCCGGAAAGCTATGATGCGGCCGTCCCGGATGAATTAGTATATTCCGGTCAGTTAAAACTGACAGACGAAATAGAGGGATTAGGAATAGATGCCGGCAAACTGGTACTCTCCCCTACCCGCACCTATGCACCGGTCGTGAAAGTCCTGTTAGACCAACTACGTCCACAAATCCACGGAATGGTACACTGTTCCGGTGGTGCACAAACAAAAGTGATGCACTTTGTGGAAAATAAAAAGATCACCAAAAACAACCTGTTCCCGGTTCCCCCTTTGTTTAAGATCATTCAGGAACAGAGCGGAACAGACTGGAGCGAAATGTATAAAGTGTTCAATATGGGACACCGCCTTGAAGTCTACCTGGCCCCGGAATTCGCAGAACAGGTCATTGAAATCAGTAAAAGCTTCGGGATCGATGCTCAGATCGTTGGCTACGTAGAAGAAGCGGAAAAAAATGAATTAATTATTGAAAGCGAGAACGGTCGCTTCACGTATTAAGATCGATGGCAGAAAGCAGTTTATTACATAGGCTGGACGGTCTTGTCAGTCGTTTTGAGGAAGTAGGTACTTTGATCACCGACCCAGCCGTCATCGCTGACATGAAACGTTTTGTCAAATTGACCAAGGAATACCGGGATCTGGAAAAGATCATGGCTGCGAGGTCGGAATATATACAGATCATGAACGGAATAGAGGAAGCGAAACTGATCCTTGAAACAGAACAGGATCAGGAATTACGGGAGATGGCCCGTGAAGAGTTAGACACCTCTAATGCCCGTATCCCGGTTTTAGAAGAAGAAATTAAATTATTGTTAGTACCCGCGGACCCACAGGATGACAAAAACGCCATCGTGGAGATACGGGGAGGTACAGGTGGAGATGAAGCAGCGATCTTTGCCGGGGATCTCTACCGCATGTATGTAAAATATTGTGAAAGCAAAGGCTGGAAGATTGAACTAACCAGTTTTACGGAAGGAACCTCCGGAGGTTTTAAAGAGATCATTTTTACCGTTAGCGGCGAAGGCGTGTATGGGGTATTGAAATATGAGTCCGGCGTACACCGGGTGCAACGAGTCCCTCAAACGGAAACCCAGGGACGTGTCCACACCTCGGCTGCAACCGTAGCCGTATTACCCGAAGCAGATGAATTTGACGTAGAGATCCGGGAATCGGATATCCGGACAGATATATTTTGTGCATCCGGTCATGGCGGGCAGTCGGTTAATACGACTTATTCCGCGATCCGGTTAGCCCATATCCCTACCGGGATCACCGTTCAGTGCCAGGATGAGAAATCCCAGTTAAAAAACAAAGCCAAGGCGATGGTGGAACTCAGGAGCCGTATTTATAACATGGAATACCAGAAATATCTGGATGAGATCGCTTCCAAGCGAAAAACCATGGTATCTTCTGGTGACCGTTCTGCCAAGATTCGTACCTACAACTATCCACAGGGTCGAATTACGGATCATCGCATCAATTATACCATTTATAATCTATCAGCCTTTATGGACGGGTCTATTCAGGATTGCATTGACCAACTAATCATTGCTGAAAATGCGGAGCGCCTGAAAGAGTCGGAACTGTAAAGCCCAATTTATAAGAGATATGAACAAAAAGCAATTAGTTAAGAACATTCAGAAAAAAAGATCCTTCCTGTGTATTGGGTTGGATACAGATATAAAAAAGATCCCGCAGCACCTTTTATCGGAAGAGGATCCTATTTTTACTTTTAACAAAGAGATCATTGACGCGACTGCTGAATATTGTGTGGCTTATAAACCAAACCTGGCTTTTTATGAAAGCTTAGGGGTACAGGGAATGCTTTCTTTTGAAAAGACAGTAGCCTATATCAGGAAGAATTATCCGGACCAGTTCATCATTGCTGATGCCAAACGGGGAGATATCGGAAACACATCCGAAATGTATGCCCGTTCTTTCTTCGACCATATCAAGGCAGATGCGGTTACAGTGGCTCCTTACATGGGTGAAGACAGCGTAAAACCCTTCCTCATCTATCCGGAAAGCTGGGTTATTTTGTTAGCACTCACTTCTAACAAAGGTTCACAGGATTTCCAGATGACTGAGTTTGCAGACGGCGAAAAATTATTTGAGAAAGTATTAAAGAAATCCCAGGAATGGGCCACCGACGAACAATTGATGTATGTCGTAGGTGCGACACAAGGGAAAATGTTCCTGAATATCCGTACCTACGCACCCAATCACTTCCTGCTGGTACCCGGTGTCGGAGCACAGGGTGGTAGTCTGGAAGAGGTTGCGAAATATGGTATGAATGATGAATGCGGACTGCTGGTAAACTCTTCCAGAGCGATCATTTATGCAGATACAACTGAAAACTTTGCTTTGGCAGCCGCCCGGGAAGCACATGTTGTACAACAGGAAATGGCTGGCTACCTAAAAGATAGAAGAATTATTATATAAGAGGGATAGGCTATCTCAATATTTTTTCTCAAATTTGTAAGCTATGTTACAACTGGATAACAGTTTGATTTATCACCTATTAAATAATTAACGAAAACACATGGAGTTCACAGCCCAGCAAATAGCGAGCTTTTTAAACGGAACCATTGTAGGAGATCCGGAAACAAAAGTGAATAGCTTTTCGAAAATAGAGGAAGGGAAAGTGGGGACGCTAACTTTTCTTGCAAATCCGAAATACGAACACTATATATATTCTACTCAGGCAAGCATTGTCTTGGTTAACAATGATTTTCACCCCTCCGAAGCGGTAAGGGCGACCTTAGTTAAAGTGGAGAATGCCTATGCAGGACTCGCCATATTACTGAAAATGGTAGAAGAATCCAAAATCAAAAAAGCAGGGATTGATCCCACCGCTTTTATCGCGACTTCAGCCAGTACCGGAGAAGGATGTTACATCGGAAATTTCGCTTACATCGGAAATAACACTACGATCGGTAAAAACTGCCAGATCTATCCTCATGCCTATATTGGTGATAATATAACGATCGGAGATAACTGCATTTTATATCCACATACCACAATCTATGATGATTGCCACATTGGAAACAACTGCATCCTACATACCGGAAGTGTGATAGGTTCAGACGGTTTTGGCTTTGCTCCTGAAAACGGGCAATACAAAAAAATCCCACAATTAGGAAATGTGATTATTGAAGATGATGTGGAAATAGGAGCTAATACGACCATTGACCGTGCCGTAATGGATTCTACCATCATCCGCAAAGGTGTTAAACTGGATAATCTGGTGATGATCGCCCACAACGTAGAAGTAGGAGAAAACACAGTGATGGCTGCCCAGGTAGGGATCTCCGGTTCTGTTAAAGTCGGAAAACACTGTAAATTCGGAGGCCAGGCAGGTATGTCCGGGCACATCAAAATAGAAGATAATTCAACGATCGGTGCACAGGCCGGCATCATCAGCAACATAAAAGAGGGAAGTACTGTTTTAGGTGCTCCTGCAATCGATGCCCGGGCATTTATGCGTTCCAGTGCTATTTTCAACCGTTTACCGGATATTTACCGGACCATTGGACAGATGCAACGTGAGATTGATGAACTGAAAAAAGAATTAAACAAATAACAATATGCAGAAGCAAAAAACGCTTGCGCAAAGTTTCTCCTTAGCAGGAAAAGGGTTACATATCGGACTGGATATCCAGATCACGTTCAACCCTGCTCCTGATAATCATGGTTACAAAATTAAACGGACAGATCTCGAGGGCCAGCCAACCATAGACGCCTTGGCTGAAAATGTAGCTGGCGCACAACGTGGGACAGTCCTTTCCAAAAACGGGATCCAGGTAAGTACCATTGAGCATGCCATGGCAGCTCTCTATGCTTTCGAGATTGATAACTGCCTGATAGAAGTAAACGCTCCCGAATTTCCTATCCTGGACGGAAGCTCCCGCTTTTTTGTAGAAGAAATTCAGAAAGCCGGGGTGGTGGAACAAGGCTCTCCGAAAGACTATTATATCGTTAAACAGAAAATAGAGGTCAAAGATGAGCAAACAGGTTCTTCCCTGATCATTCTTCCGGATGACAAATTCAGTGTGAATGTGCTGATCTCTT
>Ga0192242_10197_pt1 | contig 28564 bp, 23 predicted proteins | sample Koala_Koa27_J3_FD_131235 | JGI IMG/M metagenome (GOLD analysis project Ga0192242, IMG submission 131235) | Enriched cells from koala feces incubated with labeled cellulose particles, San Francisco Zoo, California, United States - Koala_Koa2-7_J3 ...
ACTCCAGAGAATCTGACCGCTTCCTGGAAAACGGTGACTTTGTACGCTTGCGCCAGGCACAGTTAGGCTATACGCTACCTAAAGCACTAATAATGAGAACTAATATTGAAAAGTTGCGCTTCTATGTAAGTGGTGACAACTTATTCACTATCACAGGCTACAAGGGCATTGACCCTGAATTTTCAACCAGCAGTCCTTTGAATGCAGGTATCGACAGACATATCTATCCGTTTACCCGTTCATTTACAGTGGGAGCACAACTTACTTTTTAATCTTTAAATCAAATAAGCAAAATGAAGAAACTTATATATTTAGCAAGTATTTGCTTGGCAATGGCCTTCGCGTCTTGCGATGATTTTCTAACCGTTTCCTCTCCAGACCAGTTGACAACTGACAAATATTGGAGAAACTTAGCTGATGCAGAATCTGGCATGGCATCTGTTTATTCACAGTTATATCATGGTGACGGTTATGCAACCAGTGAAGTTAGATGGCCGGTTGAGGCTTTCCGCACTGATTTATATAATTTAGGGACAGATGCAACCAATTATGAAACTTGGACTGACCTGTATAAATTTACCTATACCAATGGTAACACTCAGTTCTCATACTACTATCAAGACCTGTACCGTGGCATCAATTTTGCCAATCAGGTTTTAGAATATGTGCCTAATATCCCAGAAAGCGGTATCAGTGAAGCTAAACGCAATGAGTTGCTCTGCGAAGCTCACTTCATGAGAGGTTATTATCATTTGATGTTGTTATTAAACTGGGAAAAAATCATCATCCGCGATAAATATATTACCAATGAAAAAGACTTGAGCATGCCTTTGTCAGAACGTACCACCTGCTGGGATTTCGTCATTGATGATTTGAAGCAAGGTACAGGTCTTCCTACAACCCGCCCCGATTCTGAAGTAGGGCGCGCTACGGCAGGCGCCGCATACTCATACTTGGGCTTTTCATATTTAACCCGTGCCTACGAAGAAACAGACAAAGAGTCCACTTATTTAGCGGATGCTTTAAAAGCCTTGAATGAAGTAAAAGGATATGATCTGGTAGCTGGTGAAGATTTGATAAATATGTTCAATGGTCATAGCAAAAACAATAAAGAATCTATTTTTGAAATACAATATAGCCTGACTTCTGACAATGGTGTCAGATATTATTCTTATGTACATAAATGGATGACTACTATTGAAGTAGGTGGTTATGATGAAATTGTACCTAATGATATGTTAGTCAATGAATACATGAAAGAAGGCAAGATTGCCACAACCGGACGCTATGACAGTCGTCTTTATAATACCATTTATTATCAATGCGATTACTTCAATGATAATTCAGGCCGTGTATATGGAAAGAATTATGATGATCATTTTTGCGAGAAAGATGACAAAGGAAATATAATACTGGGCACTTCATACAATCGTCCTGTATTCCGCAAATTTACACCAATAAACGAAGAAGAACGTTCAATGGCAAGATGTGCATTCAATATCCCTTTGATGCGCTATGCCAATGTTATACTGATGAAAGATGAAATTCTGAATAAGCAAGGTCACCCCGAACAAGCTATTCCTCTGATTAATGAAATCAGAGGTGTTCATGGTGATATGCCTGCAATGAAAGGAACTAGTCAAGCAGACGTTCAAGCACAAATCGAGCATGAACGCATCATTGAATTCCCATTAGAAAGCTACCGTTGGTATGATTTACGCCGTTGGGGTAAAATAAAAGAAGCCTTACAGGCAGTAGGACGTTCCGGTTTTGATGCCAGCAAGCATTCTTTCTACCCTATACCATTATGGGAAGTCAATGCTAACAATGCTCTGGAATAAATTCTCTCTTTCAGGTTAGATATATTAGGCAACAAGGCGGTTTTCGCCCCGGTGAAACCGCCTTGTATTATTAAAATGAAGTATCTTTGCCCCTAAATAAAACGACATAGATATGTTTACTATTATTGGATTAATGCTCACGGGGATGCTCCTCGGTTTCCTGCTTCGCAAGCAGAAATTATCAGGAATTCATAAAGTCATCACCGTTCTTATTTGGTTACTACTCTTCCTGCTGGGTATAGACGTAGGCGGTAATCAGGAAATTATCAATGGTTTGCACATCATCGGGTTGAAAGCTATAATCATTACCCTGGCAGCAGTGCTGGGCAGTGTGACGGCAGCCTGGGGTTTGTGGTATGTGCTCTACAAAAGAAATAAGGAGGAACAAGTATGAAAGGAAGCTTGATTATTGTCGGGTTCTTTGTACTGGGTGCCCTGTGCGGAGTATATCATCTTATTCCTTATGACTTTACACAAAGCAAACTCAGTTTTTATGCACTATGCGCATTAATGTTCAGCGTTGGTGTCAGTGTAGGAAATGATCCGCAGACCTTGCGTAACTTCCGTTCATTGAATCCGCGTTTGATTTTTCTGCCCGTCATGACTATATTGGGAACGCTGGCCGGTTGTGCAGTTGTTAGTTTATTCCTGTCCCATCGCTCAGTGACAGACTGTATGGCAGTGGGCGCAGGATTCGGTTACTATTCTCTATCCAGCATCTTTATTACAGAATATAAAGGTCCGGAGTTGGGAACCATTGCATTACTATCCAATATTACGCGTGAGATTATCACGTTGCTCTTTGCCCCATTGCTTGTACGTTGGTTTGGCAACTTAGCGCCTATTTCGGCAGGAGGTGCCACTACGATGGATACGACATTGCCCATTATTACGCGCTATTCCGGTCAAAGCTTTGTAGTAGTCTCTATCTTTCACGGCTTTGTAGTGGACTTTAGCGTACCTTTTCTAGTGACTCTTTTCTGTTCTATTTAAATAAAAAACAACCATGAAACACTCTCTTAATACCTTTCTTACACTGTTGTTTGTTTGTGCTTCTGCCTGGGGAGAAAATATTCCCTGGCAGAATCCACAAATAAACGAAATTAATCGTGAGCCTGCCCATGCACACTTCATTCCTTATACGAATGAAGCCAATGCATTGAAGCAACAAGCTTTGCCCGCAGCACAGCGCTTCGTTGTGAATCCTGCTGCAGAACGCCGCGTCTCACTGGACGGCACCTGGAAATTCTTATTCTCAAAAAACAATGACGCTTGCCCGGCAGATTTCTACAAACCGGGATACAACACCAAACGCTGGAAAAATATACAGGTTCCCGGAAGTTGGGAACTGCAAGGATTTGACGCTCCCATCTATGCGGATGTGGCTTATCCTTTCCCTGCCAATCCCCCCCCTATGTACCTGCCGATTATAATCCGGTAGGCGCATATGTACATGAATTTACCGTGCCCGAGAACTGGAACGGCATGGATATATTCCTCGATTTTGAAGGAGTGGAGTCAGCCTTCTATTGCTGGGTAAATGGTGAACTGGCAGGATACAGTGAAGACAGCCGACTGCCGGCACACTTCAACGTAACCAAACTGCTGAAAAAAGGAAAGAACAAACTGGCTGTAAAGGTATTCCGCTATAGCGACGGCTCGTACCTGGAAGACCAGGACTACTGGAAATATAGCGGCATTGAACGCGACGTATATCTTTATGCCCGCCCTCAAAGCCGTGTGCAAGACTTCAAATTAGTAGCCGGTCTGATTAATAACTATAAAGACGGTGACTTTAACCTGGATATAAAACTTCACCAGCCTCAACCGGGAGAAACCGTAGAAGTAAAGGTGATGGACAAAGGAAACATACTCTATCAAAATAAAAAAGAAGTAACTTCTGCCACGGATACTTTGTTTACACAGAAACAGCTATTTACCAATGTACTGCCTTGGAATGCGGAAACGCCCCATCTTTATACATTAGTTGTCAGCACATTCGATGCACAAGGAAAAGCATTGGAATCATTCACCCAACCCTTCGGCTTCCGCAGCGTTGAAGCACGCAACGGAATGCAGTTGGTAAATGGTGTTGCCGTATTATTTAAAGGTGTAAACCGCCACGAGCACGACCAGCACCATGGACGTACCATCACCGTAGAAGGAATGATTCAGGATATTCAGTTAATGAAACAATTCAATCTGAATGCCGTCCGTACCTGCCACTATCCGAACCGCCCTGAATGGTATGCACTGTGCAATGAATATGGTTTGTACATGGTGGCCGAAGCCAATATTGAGAGCCACGGTATGCAGGCACATAAGGATGGCACACTGGCAAACAACCCTGATTGGGAACTGCCTTTTATGCAACGTATGAGCCGCATGGTGCTGCGCGACCGCAATATTACCGCTATCGTTACCTGGTCTTTAGGTAATGAATCAGGATATGGAAAGCACTTTGAAACGATATATGACTGGACTAAGAAATTCGATCCTACCCGCTTGGTGCAATATGAAGGAGGAGGATATGATGCCAAATCTGATATTTATTGCCCGATGTATGCCCGCATATGGGCACTGCGCCGCCATGTAAATCAACGGGATGCACGCCCCATGATTCTATGCGAATATGCTCACGCCATGGGCAACAGTGTGGGCAACTTGCAAGATTACTGGGACTTGATCTATAAGTATGACCAGTTGCAAGGTGGTTTCATCTGGGACTGGGTAGATGCGACCTTTGACATTAAAGATAAAAACGGCAACAAGATATGGGCTTACGGAGGAGATATGGGCTATGTAGGCGTTCCCAACGACTCCAACTTCTGTGCCAACGGACTGGTAGCAGCCGACCGTTCCCTGCATCCGCACATTTGGGAAGTAAAGAAGGTATATCAATACATCCATTTTGAACCGGTAGCTTTCACTACCCAACAAATCAAGGTAACCAACTGGCATGACTTTATCGGGCTGGAAGATTACAAATTGCATTGGACAGTTGAAACAGACGGCAAATCCGTAGAAAGCGGGGAGATGGATTTCCCGGTAATCAATGCCCGTTCTTCTGCCATCATCACTATCCCAATGAAATTGATCCCTAACGATGGCAAGGAATATTTTCTAAAACTGGAAGCATTTACCAAAGAAGAAGCACCGCTGATTCCCAAAGGACACCAAGTGGCTATGGAACAATGGCAACTGAATCTCGAAGGGAAACGTCTGCTGAATGCTACCTGGACAGCACGAGAGATAGCCGACAAGACATTGAACGCAGAGCGTACCGCTGATGCCATTACACTGACCGGAGATAATTTCCGCATTGCATTTTCTGCTGCCAATGGTGAAATGACCGAACTCTCTTATAATGGAAAGAATCTGATAAAAAAAGGTTTGCAGCCTAACTTCTGGCGTGCATTAACTGATAATGATGTTGCCAATAATCATCTGGAACGTTGTGGCATCTGGAAGTTTGCCGGAAAGAATGCTAAACTTCAAAGCATTGACCTGAAAGAAGATTCAGACAAGAAGTTGGCAACGATTACTGCCAATTATAAGATGGAGGCACAAGGGTCTACTTTACAGACCATTTACCGGATACGTCCTAACGGTGCAGTGAAAGTGAGTATGCATTTCGTGCCGGGTACTAAAGCACTTCCTGAAATGCCACGCCTGGGTATGCGTATGATTCTTCCTGCAGAGTGTGATGTAATGACTTGGCTGGGTCGTGGTCCGCAAGAAAACTATGCCGACCGCAAGACAGGTTATCCCATCGGGTTCTATACCGCAACTGTATGGGAACAGTTCCATCCGTATGTACGTGCACAGGAAGCCGGGAATAAGACTGATGTGCGCTGGGTTGCCCTACGCAATAAAGCCGGAGAAGGCCTGCTGGTCACAGGTGAAGAACCGCTGAATGTAAGTGCATGGAATTTCCCATTGGAAGACATTGACTATGTGGCATTCAACACAGAACGCCGCCATGGTGGAAGCATTATGAAAAAGGATATGGTATGGCTGAACATCGACCATCGCCACATGGGTGTGGGAGGAGATAATACATGGGGAGCACAGGTACACCCCGAATATACTATTACCCCGCACGAATGGAATTATAGTTTTACCATACAACCGCTGAACAGCCAGGATGATGCAGCCGAAAAGGCACATAAAGAATGGTTCTAAAAACGAATTGACATGAAACATAAATTTACCAAAATCATTCTTCTCGCAGCAGTGGTTGCAGGTTTCTTCACAGCATCCTGCACCCCTGCCACCGAGAACACCCCGACAGGCAAACGGTATGAATTCAACAACATACTGGATATTGCCTATACCCCCGACACCCTGACCCGCTGTCGCGGCTGGTTTACAGATGCCGGCTCCTGGATGGGATTCACACTCCCGCAAAAAGACAAATGGGTGAATGGCTTCTGTGGTCCATTCAGCCTGGATATGAACCGCCGCCAATGGATGGCACAATCTGCCGTTACCGTAAATTTCAGCGATAGCAGTAATACCGTATTTACTCCGGACTCTACCTGCTATTTCCCCGGTGAATTATACCTTTCCGCCAACTCGGCAGAAGGACAGATCATCCAGCGCTTGAACTTCTTGGATGCTTCCACTGCCCTGCTCCGCATTCGCACGGATGCAGGAAAGGATCTCTCTTTTACCGCCAGTGAATGGGGAAAAGACATTAGCGTACAAACAGACCAAAACACTGTGATTGCCCGCCACCCCTCCGGTGAAATCGTAGCACTGACTTTTACCCCCGATGTAACTGTAGAAAGCATCCCCGGCAACTACACTGCGAAAACAAATAGCAGTGAACATGATACTTACGTTGCCATCTCCTTCTACACCGGAGAGAAAGAACTCTCTGCCGGATTGCAGAAAACGCAACTGGCACTAAGCCATCCACACGAAGGCCTCCAAGCCAACAAAGAGCATTGGGAAGGTTACCTCACCAAGATTTTGCGCAAGGATATGAAGCCCGAATATGACCGTATAGCTGTGAAAGCCGTAGTCACTTTAATCAGCAACTGGCGTACCCGCCGCGGCGGATTATTGCACGAAGGTATCGTGCCCAGTCATGCCGCCTATTACTTTGTAGGCTTCTGGGCTTGGGACAGTTGGCGTTTCTCTGCCGCCTTGGCTAAGTTTGCCCCCGAACTGGCAAAAGATAATATCCGCGCTATGTTTGACTATCAGCAGCCGGATGGAATGATTATAGACTGCATCTATACCGATCCTGCCGAGAATAATGCACGCGATAGCAAGCCGCCCCTCGTATCTTGGGCTGTGGACGAAATCTTTACCCATACGGGAGACACTGCTTTTATAAGCGAGATGTATCCGCAACTGATGGCATACTATAAATGGTGGTATCAAAAGCGCGACCACAACAAGAACGGTATGTGTGAATATGGTTCTACCGACGGCACACTGGAAGCGGCAGTATGGGAAAGCGGCATGGATAACGCCATCCGTTTTGATGACACCAAGATGCTGAAAAATGAAGGTGCCGATGATGCATGGAGCATGGATCAGGAAAGCGTGGATCTGAATGCATATCTGGCTTTGGAGTGCAAACTTCTGAAAAAGTTTGCAGGTATTCTGGGCGTTACTTTTGATGGCCCGGACAATGGTGCCCAGGTAGCAGATTATTTCTTTGATAAAGAAAAAGGATTCTTCTTTGACCGCCGTTTGAAGGATGGAAGTTTCATTCAGGAACCCGGATGCGAGGCTTATACCCCGATGTGGACAGAGGTGGCTACTGCCGATCAAGTAAAGGCCATGATGCCGTTGCTGACGGATACTGCCAAATTCTCTACTTATATTCCGTTCCCCACGGTCGCTGCTGATAATCCTAAATACAATCCTCGCGGTTACTGGCGCGGTCCTATCTGGCTGGATCAGACTTATTTTGCGATCCGCGGGCTACGCAATTATGGTTATAATAAGATGGAGGATGAATATACTATGCAGGTATTCGACCGTTTGCAGGGCTTGAAAGAAGGGGCACCTATTCATGAGAATTATGGTACGCATACAGGTGAGTTGCTGAAAGCTCCGCATTTCAGTTGGAGTTCATCACACTTGCTGATGTTGTATGATGATTATGGGAAGTAAATACTCTCTTTTTCTTATCTTTAAAGGAGGGTGTCAAAACAAAAATTGACTATCGTTTTGCTGTAGGGGCAGATTGAATCTGCCCGATAATAGTTTACTTTGTGCATACGGGCGGATTCAATCCGCCCCTACGGTGAACGATTTGATAGTTGCTTTAGAGTTTTGACACATCCCCTTTTCTAAAACATCTTGCTGACCCGTTCAATACCGGCAGTCAACGCTTCTATTTCTTCTTTGGTATTATACAACCCCAGCGAAGCGCGAACCGTTCCTTCAATTCCCAAACGGATCATTAAAGGTTGCGCACAGTGATGTCCGGTACGGACAGCAATACCTAAACGATCCAATAAAGTACCCATATCCAGATGATGGATATTTCCTACCAGGAAAGAGATAACACCACCTTTGTTTTCAGCCTCACCAAAGATGCGCATTCCTTCAATCTGCTTCAACCGCTGCATGGCATACTGTGTAAGTTCATGTTCATGAGCCGCTATATTCTCTATGCCGATAGCCGATACATAGTCCAATGCTTTTGCCAATGCAGTAGTACCGATATAATCGGGAGTTCCTGCTTCAAACTTAAATGGCAATTCATTAAAAGTGGTCTTCTCAAAGCTGACATTCTGTATCATCTCGCCACCACCCTGATAAGGAGGCAGTTTATCCAACCATTCCTCTTTACCATAAAGCACACCTACACCGGTAGGGCCATATATTTTATGACCACTGAAAGCAAAGAAATCAGCATCCAGATCTTGAACATCCACTTTCATGTGAGGAACACTCTGTGCACCATCTACCAACGCAGGTACACCATGAGCATGAGCTATGGCGATCATCTCCTTGGCAGGATTCACAGTACCCAGCACATTGCTTACATGGGCAAAACTAACAAGCTTAGTCCGTTCCGAGAAAAGCTTCTTATACTCATCTATCAGCAACTCTCCTTTGTCATTCATCGGAATGACTTTCAGCGCAATTCCTTTCCTTGCTTCCTGCAATTGCCAAGGAACGATATTGCTATGATGCTCCATCACAGAGACAATAACCTCATCCCCTGCTTTCATTTGGCTATCTACAAAGGAAGAAGCAAGCAAGTTGATGCTTTCTGTCGTTCCCCGTGTAAAGATAATCTCATTGCTGCTACGTGCATTGATAAAATGACGCACGGTTTCGCGAGAGGCTTCATGCAATTCCGTAGCTTGCTGGGACAAGAAATGTACACCACGATGCACGTTGGCGTTGACCGAATAATATTCATCGGTTATAGACTCTACCACACAACGCGGCTTCTGTGTGGTGGCACCGTTATCCAAATAGATAAGCGGCTTACCATACACTTCCCGGTTCAGTATCGGAAAATCTTCTCTTATTTTCTGTATATCGTACATGCTTTTTTAGTGGTTAGTGGTTAATGATTAGTGGTTAATAGCCTGCGGTTAGTGGTTAATGATTAGTGAAAACGCACCGTTAGGCATTAATCACTTATCACTAGCCATTCACCACTATTTACATATCGCGCATCCCTGACACTTGTTCAGTTCGCCACGGAAACGTTTTTCTACCAACAGATGCAGGCGGTCTTTCAAAGCATCCAAGCGGATAGTATCTATCACTTCGTTCACAAAAGCAAACATCAACAACAAACGGGCTTCCTTCAGGCTGATACCACGTTGCTGCATATAGAATAAGGCATTTTCATCCAATTGACCTACTGTTGCACCATGAGAGCACTTCACATCATCGGCATAGATTTCCAGTTGGGGCTGGGTGTACATATGGGCATCACGGGTGGCGCAAAGATTACGGCTCGTCTGCTGGGAGTTGGCATGCTGGGCACCTTCGCGCACCAATACCTTTCCGGCAAATGCACCGGTAGCCTGGTCATCCAATACATATTTAAATAGTTCGTTGCTGGTGCAATCCGCTACTTTATGGTCTATGAACGTATGGTTGTCTACTTGCTCATTCTTATCGGCGATAGCCATGCCACACAGGTTGATTTCTGCTCCGCGTCCGCTGAGAGTCACTTCCGTAGTATTCCGGGTAGTACCATTATGCAGGGTCATACCGTTTAGAAGTACATTGCTGTCAGCTTCCTGATTCACATAGAGGTTGCTGAGACGCACGGTACTGGTATGGGTTTCTTCCAGCTCATAGAGGTCGAAGACGGAGTTGGCACCGGCAAATACTTCGATGACTTGCGTAGACAGGAAATTCACATTATCCATGGCATGGTCGCAGATCAGCAGACGGGCTTGTGCGCCATCTTCCAATACGATCAGGATACGGCGGTTTACCATAAAATTCACATCCGCACGCAAGACATTTACCAACTGGATCGGTTTGTCCACCACTACCCCTTTCGGCACATACAGCATGAAGCCATCTTGTGCAAAAGTGGTATTAAAAGCGGTTACTCCATCCTTTGAAGTATCGGCCAGCTTGCCATAATACTTCTTTACCAGGGCAGGATGCTGTTCGGACAATTCCTTCAAACTACCCAGTAATACCCCTTCCGGCAGTTGTGTCTTGGGGAGAGCCTTGTTGTAAAAGGCATCATTCACTACGAAGTAAAGGGCGGTACTCATATTGGGTACATCACACTTGAATACTTCATACGGATTTACCGGAATATCAAGACGGTTCAGGTTCAAACCATAATCCGGTTCGAACAGCTTGTTCACATCTGTGTATTTATACTTTTCCTGTTTGCAGGTAGGGAAACCCAGCCTCTCAAAGTCTGCAAAAGCTTGTGCACGGGGAGCATTCAGCACCTCGGCACTATACCTGCAAATCATTGCTTCGCATTGGGAAAAGAGATCAATATATTGTTGTTCTGCTCTCATATTTCTTTCTTTTTAGACGCGGATTATTTTATTCTCCCAGTTCGGCCTTAATCCAGTCATAACCACGTTCTTCCAGTTCCAAAGCCAATTCGGGACCGGCAGTTTTCACAATGCGTCCTTTATAGAGTACGTGCACTACATCCGGTTTGATATAATCCAGCAAACGCTGATAGTGAGTAATAACAATGCAACTGATTTCCGGAGTTTTCAACTTGTTCACCCCTTCGGCAACAATACGCAAAGCATCAATATCAAGACCGGAATCCGTTTCATCCAGAATGCTCAATTTAGGTTCCAACATGGCCATCTGGAAAATCTCATTACGCTTCTTTTCACCACCACTGAAACCTTCGTTCACCGAACGGTTTGCCAATTTATTATCCAATTCCACCACCGCACGCTTTTCACGCATCAATTTCAGGAATTCACTGGCACTTAATGCAGGCAGCCCTTTATACTTGCGCTGCTCATTCACAGCCGTACGCATAAAGTTCACCATACTTACCCCGGGAATCTCCACCGGATACTGGAAAGAAAGGAACAGACCTTCATGGCTACGGTCTTCTGGACTCAAAGCCAACAAATCCTTACCTTCAAAAATAACCGATCCTTTAGTCACCTCAAAAGCCGGATTACCTACCAATACAGATGAAAGTGTACTCTTGCCCGAGCCATTAGGCCCCATGATAGCATGAACCTCACCTCTATTTATGCTTAGGTTGATACCTTTCAATATCTCTTTGCCATTGACGCTGGCATGTAAATCTTTTATCTCTAACATATTCTTTTTCTTTTTTTTCAGATTCTTCATTTGGTTCGGAATGACAGCCCAAAGAGCATCATCCCACACTTCCTTCCAAAGAAATAGCCAGCAACTTCTGTGCCTCCACTGCAAATTCCATCGGAAGTTTATTTAGTACCTCTTTGGCATATCCATTCACAATCAGTCCTATGGCATCTTCCGTAGGGATACCACGCTGATTGCAATAGAACAACTGATCTTCACTGATCTTGCTGGTAGTAGCCTCATGCTCCACAACAGCTGTTTCATTATGAATATCCATATAAGGGAATGTATGAGCGCCACACTGACTGCCGAGCAACAATGAATCACACTGACTATAGTTACGGGCATTGTCCGCCTTCTGTGCCACACGCACCAAACCACGGTAAGAGTTCTGGCTCTTTCCGGCACTGATACCCTTACTTACAATGGTACTGCGGGTATTCCTGCCCAAGTGAATCATCTTGGTACCCGTATCCGCCTGCTGGTAATTATTGGTTACCGCTACCGAATAAAACTCTGCCGTAGAATTATCTCCACTCAGAATACAACTCGGATATTTCCAGGTAATAGCCGAACCAGTTTCTACCTGTGTCCAGCTCAGTTTACTATCCACTCCTTTACAATGTCCGCGCTTGGTCACAAAGTTGTAAACACCACCTCTGCCTTCGGCATCACCCGGATACCAGTTCTGTACGGTAGAATATTTCACTTCGGCACGGTCGTGCACCACGATTTCCACGATAGCGGCATGCAACTGGTTCTCGTCACGCATCGGAGCAGTACACCCTTCCAGATAAGATACATAGCTGTCATCGTCCGCCACAATCAGTGTACGTTCAAACTGGCCGGTATTGGCAGCATTGATACGGAAATAAGTAGAAAGCTCCATAGGGCAACGCACTCCTTTGGGAATATATACGAAGGAGCCGTCACTGAACACAGCCGAATTCAGCGCTGCAAAGAAATTGTCACGAGGTCCGACCACCGAACCCAGATATTTCTTCACCAAATCGGGATGTTCACGTACCGCCTCGCTGAACGAACAGAAAATAATACCCTTCTCCAGCAATGTTTCTTTAAAAGTAGTCTTTACGGACACAGAGTCCATCACAGCATCTACCGCCATGCCACTCAGTGCCATTTGTTCCTCCAAGGGGATACCCAGTTTATTGAATGTCTTTATCAATTCCGGGTCTACTTCCTCCATACTCTTCGGGCCCTCTTTCTTCTTCGTGGGGTCGGCATAGTAAGAGATTGCCTGATAATCTATTTCGGGAATTTGAAGGTGCGCCCATGTAGGCATCTCCAGAGTGAGCCAGTAGCGGTATGCTTTCAGGCGGAACTCCAGCAGCCATTCCGGTTCCTGCTTCTTTGCAGAAATCAGGCGGATCACATCCTCGTTCAATCCCCTTTCTATAATATCTGTGTGAACTTCCGTAGTGAAGCCATATTTGTACTTCTCCTGCGTCAGCTCTTTCACATATTTATTGGGTTCTTCTTGCATATCTATATTTCTATTAATTGTTCTGTTACATTCTTGAATACCGGGAAAAAGATATTAGATAAGTCCCTTATAGGATAATATAACACTGATTCCTTCTTCTTTGTTGCACTAATCATCTCATCTTTAGGGTCTATATATTCTATAACATGAATAGCCAACCCTATCAGTATCATATATTTCAGTGCTCCCAGTCCACTGCCCAGCCAACGGTTGAGCCAGCCCAGGTGCACAGCATCCAATGCCTTGGTCAATAAAGAAGCGACAAGTGCAAATCCCAAAGGAACAGCTACCCAGATCAGGATAAAAGCCAGAATCTGAGCAATGGTAGTCGAGGTTCCCAGAGCGGGTGCCAGTCTCTCGGCAACCGTACCAAACAAGGCACGCGCCACCAATAATCCGGCTATCAAGCCTATGATGGATGCCATCTGCTTCACGAAACCTTTTATCAGTCCCATGATAACACCCAGCCCGATCAGTGCCAGTATGATAATGTCTATTGTCGTCATCTTCCTCTCAGTTATATATAAAAACAATGTGCCAATGTGCCATAAACAGCACATTGACACATTAGCATATCGTTATATTCCTTATTACAAAGTCTGTTTCACTTCCACTTCTTCGTAAGTTTCAATGATATCGCCTACCTTGATGTCGTTACAGTTAGTCAGACTGATACCACATTCAAAGTTAGTACCGACTTCCTTCACATCGTCCTTAAAGCGTTTCAATGCATTGATAGTACCGGTGAATACCACGATACCGTCGCGAATCAAACGAGCCTTGTCAGAACGCTTCACCTTACCGGTCTTCACCATAGCTCCGGCTACCAGACCAACCTTAGTGATATTGAAGACTTCACGCATTTCGATAGTTGCAGTAATCTGCTCTTTCAATGTCGGAGCCAACATACCTTCCATAGCGGCCTTCACTTCTTCTATAGCATCATAGATCACAGAATACTTGCGGATATCCACACCTTCCTGCTCAGCCGACTTAGCAGCAACACTTGAAGGACGAACCTGGAAACCAACGATAATTGCATCCGATGCAGCAGCCAGAGTTACATCCGATTCGGAGATCTGACCCACACCCTTGTGGATTACATTTACCTGTACCTGCTCGGTAGACAGCTTGATCAATGAGTCACTCAATGCTTCTACAGAACCGTCCACGTCACCCTTCACGATTACGTTCAGTTCATGGAAGTCACCCAGTGCCAGACGGCGGCCTACTTCATCCAGAGTCAACAACTTCTGAGTACGCAAGCCCTGTTCACGTTGCAACTGCTCACGCTTGTTGGCAATATCACGCGCTTCCTGTTCCGTTTCAATCACATGAAAAGTATCACCCGCAGCAGGTGCACCGTTCAAACCAAGAATCAATACCGGTTCGGAAGGACCTGCTTCCTTGATACGCTGGTTACGTTCATTGAACATGGCTTTCACCTTACCATACGAAGTACCCGCCAAAACGATGTCACCCATACGAAGTGTACCGTTTGATACCAGGATAGTAGCCACATAACCACGTCCTTTGTCCAAAGTAGATTCGATGATAGAACCTGTAGCCTTGCGGTCAGGGTTCGCTTTCAAGTCAAGCATTTCTGCTTCCAGCAATACTTTCTCCAACAATTCGCGTACACCTGTACCCTTCTTTGCCGAAATATCTTGTGACTGATACTTACCACCCCATTCTTCAACAAGGAAGTTCATAGCAGCCAGTTCTTCTTTAATCTTATCCGGATTAGCATGAGGCTTATCCACCTTATTGATAGCAAACACGATAGGTACACCGGCAGCCATAGCGTGGTTAATCGCTTCCTTGGTCTGAGGCATCACGTTATCATCGGCAGCTACAATAATGATAGCAATATCCGTAACCTTCGCACCACGAGCACGCATAGCGGTAAACGCTTCGTGACCCGGAGTATCCAGGAAGGTGATATGACGTCCGCTTTCCAATTTCACATTGTAAGCACCGATGTGCTGGGTAATACCACCTGCTTCACCTGCAATTACATTCGCCTTACGAATGTAGTCCAGCAATGAAGTCTTACCGTGGTCTACGTGTCCCATCACGGTTACAATCGGAGCGCGCGGCTGCAAGTCTTCTTCAGAGTCTTCTTCTTCAGCAATGGCCTGTGCCACTTCTGCACTGACATATTCGGTCTTGTATCCGAATTCTTCAGCTACCAGATTGATTGTTTCAGCATCCAAACGCTGGTTGATAGACACCATGATACCAATGCTCATACAAGTACCGATAACCTGTGTTACAGGAATATCCATCATACTTGCCAATTCGTTTGCTGTAACGAATTCTGTCAGCTTCAATACCTTGCTGTCTTCCATGTCCATTTCTTCCTGTTCCATCAGGCGGTTCTGAACATTTTCACGTTTTTCCTTACGGTACTTAGAGGTCTTGCTCTTAGTCTTATTAGTGAGGCGGGCCAAAGTTTCCTTTACCTGCTTTGCCACATCTTCGTCGCTAACTTCGGCTTTAATAATCGGCTTTTTGAAGCGGTCTTTGTTAAACTTGCCTCCGCCCTGATTATTATTACTATTGTTGTTATTGTTATTATACTTGCCGTTGTTATTGTTGTTATTCCTATTCTGCGGCCTGTTATTGTTATCGGTGCGCTGATTGTTATTGTTGTTATTATTAGCTGCTCCACCTGCATTGGTTCCGGCAGCATTTATATCTACGCGCTCCTTATTTATTCTATTACGTTTTTTCTTCTTGGCAGCATCGTCGTTAGAAGCGTTTTTAGTAACCTTCTCATCTCCCTTGCGGATTTCCTTGATAATAGCGTCTTTCATCTGCTTGCGCTGTTCCAAACGCTGCTTATCTTTCTCCTCTCTCTCTTTCCGCTTTTCTTCCTTCGATTTCTTTTTCGGACGGGTAGACTGATTCAATGCAGCCAGGTCAATCTGACCAACTACATTAATTTTTGATTTAAATTCAGTAGGACGAATCTTGAATACGTCTTCTTCTTCATTTTTTTCCTGAACGGGCGTTGCTTCGGGTGCTTCTTTTTCCATCTCTTTCACCTGGGGGATATTTTCTTCCGTCTTTTTAATTTCTGGCTCTTTCTTTTCTTCCTGAACAGGAACAGGTGCCGGAGTAGGCTCAGATTGAGGCTGTGGAGCCGGTGCCGGCTTCTTTTCCTCTACTTCCACTACAACAGGCTGGGGAGTTTCCTTTACGGGTTGAGAAGCTTCTTTCTTCTCAACTACCGGTTCTGCTTTCGGAGCAGGTTCTGCTGCCTTAGGGGCAACATCTGCAACCTTCGGAGCTGGTTCTGCAGCTTTCGGAGCAGGCTTTCTGTTCAAGCTATCCAAGTCTATTTTGCCCACTTGCTTAAATTTGGGGCGTGCCTCCTCGGGAACGACAGTCTTCACCACATCCTCTTGTTTCTCTTTCTTAGGTTCAAAACCTGCGATAGAGATAGAAGCTTTGTCGCGGTCTTTGTTCTGTCTTTCCTGACTAAATTTTTCAGACTCTATTTTTAAATTCTTATCTGTGCTGAACTCTTTCACAAGTACAGCATATTGTTCTTCGGTAATTTTCGCATTCGGGCTGGCCTCGATGGCATAACCCTTCTTCTGCAAGAATTCAACTACCGTCGTTATTCCTACATTTAAATCTCTTGTTACTTTGTTCAGTCTAATCGTCATACTCGTTTTTTTAATTATTAACCACGAGCCGGTGCCGAAGAATTACTCTTCAAATTCAGCTCTTAAAATTCTCAACACCTCGTCAACGGTGTTTTCTTCCAGGTCCGCTTTTTCAATCAACATCTCGCGCGGAGCATTAATCACAGCCTTGGCTGTATCCAGCCCAATGTTTTTAATGGCGGCAATTACCCACTCGTCAATTTCATCCTTGAACTCGTCGAGATAGATATCCTCATCCATTGCGCTTTCATCCAGTTCGCGGTACACATCAATCGTATATTCGGTAAGCATGCTGGCCAGTTTAATATTCATACCGCCCTTACCGATTGCCAAAGATACTTCTTCCGGTTTCAGATATACTTCTGCTTTCTTATCTTCTTCATACAACACGATAGAAGAAATCTTAGCCGGACTCAATGCGCGCTGAATGAACAACTGAATGTTAGAAGTATAGTTAATCACGTCGATATTTTCGTTACGCAATTCGCGCACAATACCGTGAATACGTGATCCTTTTACACCAACGCAGGCACCTACCGGGTCTATACGGTCGTCATACGACTCTACTGCTATCTTAGCACGTTCGCCGGGGATGCGCGCAATTTTCTTGATGGTAATCAACCCGTCATTAATTTCGGGCACTTCCATTTCAAACAGGCGCTGCAAGAACACAGGTGAGGTACGGCTCAGAATAATCTTCGGATTATTATTCTTGTTATCTACGCGGGCTACCACGGCGCGGGCTGTTTCGCCTTTGCGGTAGAAGTCGCTCGGAATCTGTTCCGTCTTGGGCAGAAGCAATTCGTTACCTTCATCATCCAGCAACAGCATTTCCTTCTTCCATATCTGGTACACTTCCGCACTGATCACGGTACCTACCCTATCAATATATTTATTATACAAGCTATCTTTTTCAAGCTCTAAAATCTTAGATGCCAATGTCTGACGCAAGTTCAGAATAGCACGGCGACCGAATTTCGCAAAGATTACTTCATCGGTCACTTCCTCACCAACTTCAAAAGAAGCGTCGATTTTATGGGCTTCTGTCAGCGAGATCTGCATATTAGGATTTGTCAAATCCTCATCTGCTACAACCTCACGGTTACGCCATATTTCGAAGTCTCCCTTGTCGGGGTTCACAATAACGTCGTAATTTTCATCAGTGCCAAACATTTTCGCGATTACACTACGGAAAGATTCTTCAAGTACGCTCACCATAGTTGTTCTATCGATATTCTTTAATTCCTTAAATTCCGAAAATGTATCAATCAAGCTGATTGTTTCCTCTTTTTTGGCCATAATTATTTAAAACTGATTAAGTATTTAGTGTATTTAATTTCATCATACGTAAAAGTGACATCTTCTTCCACCAGTTTGGGGCGCTTTGCTCCTTCCGGCTTCACTTTCTTCTCAATAGCTACGGTAAAGTTGTTTTCATTCGCATCCTTCAATACACCTTCCAGTTTTTTCCCTCCTTTTGTCAGGACTTCCACTTCCTTATCAATGTGTATCAGGTATTGCTGCAACACCTTAAACGGTTGTCCTATACCGGCCGATCCTACTTCCAACTCATAATCCTCCTCTTCACGGTCCAGTTTAGACTCGATGTAACGGCTCAGTTCTACACAGTCATCAATCCATACTCCTTCGGCATGGTCTATTTCCACCACAATTTTGTCATCCGGGCTCACAGTGACATCTACCAAAAAGTAATCTTTACCTTCCAGCCACTCGTCAACAATCCGGGTTACTGCATTCTTATCTATCATTTATTCACTTTTAAGAACAAAAAAGGGCTTAATCAAGCCCCACCATTCATCCATTTCGGTGCAAAGATACAAATTATCTGTCAGTGCTACAAAATATTCTATTAAAAAATTGTAGTTTTGCAAAAACTTATAATGTCATGGGTAAAAACAGTTTAAATACCAACAAGCAATTTATGGTAGGCAATGGTATGTTGGCCTTCGGAGTATTTGCCGTTATCATCATTTTCCTGTATATGTCTTTCCGCTTCCAGCGCAAGGCGGACCGGGTGCAAACCTACGAAGGTGTTTACAATATTGAGCTTGCCAATAGCTTTGCGGGAGACAGCATAGCGGTGTATATCAATGATAGCCTGTTGCTGAATCAAACGATGCCCGACGCTACTTTAAAACTGGAAGTTACCCGCTTTGCCGAGGATAATGTACTGATGGTAGTAGATAATAAGACAGATAAAACTACTCCTTTCAACCTGAACCCGAAAGGTAGCCGGGTAGAGGTGAAAAAGAGTGGTGAGATGGTTTATATTTTAGAAAGAGAGGCTGATATAGCTCAATAATATTTCGTGCATAACGGGATGGGAATGAATTCATCCATCGTAGGGGCGGACCCATGTGTCCGCCCGATAACATACAGGAAAAGCATGTATTGTGAATGCATTCGGGTGGACACACGGGTCCGCCCCTACGGTGATTTGATTCAAAACCATCTCCGATGTGTATAAATCAACACTGGAACTAATATCGTGTTACCTTATCCGTATGCCCCTTCAAATACTCAAAACGGTTTATCAATTTACCCAATAATTCAGGATATTTCTCTGCCAGGTTATTCTGCTGACCAATGTCTTCTTTCAGATTATATAGTTTATAACCATATCCCAATCCCATAAATTCACCGTCTTCTTCGCTATACGGATTATAATAAGGTGGAATCAAAACCCAATCCCCTTGACGATATGCGTAGTTAAACATACCTTCAATCACTAGTTCTTTGCGTCCTTCCTGAGTCTTGCCTAGAAAAACATCCATTGTATCCTCGCTATCTACCTTATCAGGATAAGTCTGCCCCAACAATGTTGCGAAAGATGCCAATAAGTCCATCTGACACACAAAAGCATCAGATACCTGCGGCTTTACCTGTGCCGGCCAGCGCAACATAAACGGAATACGGGTTCCTCCATCAAACATGCTTGTCTTACCGCCACGCAGCGGACCTGCAATCTTATGATCACCCACCAATTCTTCTGCTTGATCTTGATAACCATCGTCAAGCACCGGACCATTATCACTTAAATATCACAATAGTATTCTCTGTCAGCCCCAGCTTATCCAGCTCTTTCAAGAACTCAGCCACACACCAATCTGCTTCCAGAATCACATCACCGCGCGGTCCCATACCCGATTTGCCTGCAAAGCGTTCATTCGGCACACGGGGCACATGAGGTTGGTGAAGTCCGTAATATAAAAAGAAAGGTCCATCTTTATGATCATCTACAAACTGTTTGGCCTTATTCAAAAAGAGTTCGGCCATTTCTTCATCCTTCCATTGGGCAGCCTTTCCGCCTTTTTGGAAACCAATGCGGGGTACTCCATTTACAATAGAACCGGCATGCCCTACACTGGGGTGCATACGAAGCAACTCCGGATTATCTTTTCCGGTAGACTCACCCGCAAAATTCTGGCGATAGTCCACATAAAGAGGATCATTGGGGTCAAGCCCCACTACGCTGCCGTTTTCCAAGAAGACACAGGGCACACGGTCATTGGTTGCAGCCTGAATAAATGAATAATCATATCCTATTTCCGCCGCACCGGGATGCACTTCCTTGTTCCAGTCCACGCCGCCATCTCCCAAACCGATATGCCATTTTCCTACAGAGCCTGTAGCATATCCAGCCTGCTTCATCAGTTTAGGCAGGGTAATCTTCTGAGGATCAATAATCAGCGCAGCATTACCGGGAAGAATCTTGGCATCTACATTACTCCAAGGATATTTTCCAGTCATCACCGAATAACGGCTGGGAGTAGAAGTAGCTGCTGTACAAAATCCTTGGGTAAACCGGATACCTTCATTGGTAATGCGGTCCATGCCGGGAGTTTGTATGCGGTGCGCACCATAACAGCTCAGGTCACCATATCCCAAATCATCGGCTACAATCAATATAATATTCGGTTGCTTTCCGGCCTGTTCCTGTGGAGACAATGCCTCGGCAGCCATAGTAACTGTCGGCAGGGAAGTTCCTGCCAATAGGCCTAATACATAGTTGGTTAGTTTCATAGTATAAAGACTTATAAATTACTCACTTTATCACCCGATTTATTACAAAATAACTCCACAAACAGCTACTACACTATTCTGCTTTCTAAAAAAAACGATTCTTATATGCCAGTGATAAACCCAAGACCAGCTAAAATAAAAAAATAGCTCCTACTTTTCTTCTTCCACCGGAAGCGGAGTCGAATTTTCCTTATACGCAGCAAAACCCTTTATCTTTGTCCGCTCCTGCTTGGCAGTCTCAGAAGCGGCACTGCCCAGCTGCTGCAGATTTTGCTTAATGGCATCATGGGTAACAAAGAAATGATCGAGCATCGCTTTCAGATATTCATCCAATGGTCCTTCTTTGGGAGTAAACAAAGTATGGGATTTAGAATGAAGCCCCACATTCTTCTCGTCTTCATCGGCTGTATAAACTGTAGTAACCAACGAATCCACATTTACCAAATTCACAATCTCCTTTAAATAAGGTAATGCCGGATTGTCAATGCTGATAGATGCCCACCACGGATTCCAGATCATAATAAACCTTGCCTCATCTTCTACGGCAATATAGAAATCATCTCCCTGATACTTAAAGACCACATGCCCTTCTTCATTGGTTTCGGGCTGGCAACCTATCTTCTTTAGCACAGCAATTACCAGTTCTTCCGTTCCAATGTCTTCCAGTTCCTCTTTCGTCATACGATCCAAGTGATCTCTGCGTTTTTGCGTTCATGACGAATGCGGAGGATAAGAAAAGCCAACGGCCACATTGCCAAGGCAATAACAGCGATAAGGATGGTGAGGTCGGTCATATCTGCTTGCGATTTAAGGGTTCTACATCAAAAGATTACCCATAGTTATTGACACTATGTTAAACAAATATAGCAATTATATTTCAAAAAGCAGTATTATTTCAGATGTTTCTTTATCCATAGCAAGTGTCCATACTCGGTATCCTCGGAAGTCCAGTGTTCATTAATCGGAGTGATCAAGGCCTCCTTCGGACAATTCAGCACATTATAAACAATGTAACTGGTGGTAGGCGGACAGGTATTATCGTTATAACCCCACGTCATATAAACAGGAACAGTAATCTGTTTTGCAAAATTCACCACATCATAATAAGCAAGAGTCTGTATCTTTTGGGGAGTATCCATATCTACCGTCTTACTGAAAAGATGAGGATAACCACCGGCACGCCCTGCCTTGTAACCGGCCATATCGCTTAAAGCGGGATGATTGGCAATACATGCTGTCACCCGCTTATCCAGTCCGGCTGTAACCAGTGCCAATGCACCGCCTTGACTTCCGCCTTGTACAATAACATTCTTCCCATCCCACTCCGGTAGGGAGGTCAGCAGGTCGATACTGCGGACGCAAGCCAGGTAAATCCGTTTCATATAATAATTCTCACGACTATCCAGCCCATTCACCAGGTAACCGTTTTCGCGGCTGCTGAAAGCTCTGCTTATCTCACTAAAAGTTTCATCATCCAGTTCGGGATGCAAACCATGTATTTCTATCTCAAAACGGACACAACCTTCCTCCGCATAATATTTATGACGCATAGGACCTTTGATGGTTTTGATTCCCGCCCCCGGAGGACAAAGTACCACCGGATATTTTCCTTCTGCCTTGGGATAGAACAGATAACCGTAGATACATTGGTTCTGCCGATTCAGTTGCAACCTGATGAGATAACAATCTATCTTATCTGTAGAATATTTCTCCACATGTTCCTTGGTATATGTCAGGGGGAATTGGGCAGCTTCGGCTTTCGTCTTATCCCAAAACTCATTGAAATCAGACGGCAGTTTGGTGTAAGGCTGAAGCTTTTCCGGAGAAAAACCGACCTTAACATGATGCGAATAGGTCTTTCCATCGAGTTTTGCAGTGAGACGACAGTCACGAAAGCCCGGTTCCCGCATCGTTCCTACCGGAATCAGTGCTTTTCCATTCTTCAGGGTCACCGTTCCCTGTGCATCCGAAGGCATCATATCGCCTCCCAACTCATAAGAGACAGTGAGCCCGTCTTGCGGAATACCATATTTATAAAATTGAACTTCAACTGTGGCTTTTTCTCCCGTCTTGTAAAGCCAGTCGGCATGGTCGGGCACAGTCACCCAAAGTACATCGCTACGATAAGGATAATTCTCGGCTGCCGCAGGAAGCATAAACAAGACAGCCATTACAAGCATACACAATAATCTGTTTTTCATCGTAATTCTATTTAGTTGTTTTCAAAAGTCCGTATTAAACTTGCGCAACTCCGCACGCAAGGTCTGCGCCCTTCCTTCCGTCATGCTATCCAGCAATTCCCAGAAACGGGGTCCGTGGTTCATTTCCTTGGTATGGGATAGCTCATGCAGCAACACATAATCCATCAGATGGGGAGGCAAAAGCATCAGGTAACAAGACAGGTTGATGCTGCCCGCTGCCGAGCAACTCCCCCATCGGCCTTTACTTCCGGTAATCTTCACCCGTTTGAACGGCAAATGATAACGCTCGGACAACGCCGCCAGCAGAGGTGGCAGATACTCCTGTGCATTTCGCTTCATTGCCCTGATAATGACATTGCGTACCAACCGCTGCACCTCCGGCAAAGAGAAATCAACATTCCGCGGACAGATAATCTTAACCCCTTCTTCTGAAAAACGCACGGAGAAACAGGTAAACCCGCCTTGCTCCAACCACAAACGGAAACAGGGAGCCTGAATGCGAAAATCCAAGTCAATGGGTTTCTTTCCTACCTTTTCCCAGTCATCCAACAAACGCGCCCGAAACTGTTCCACCACTTCCAGCACCTTACTGCTCAGACTGTAAGGAGGGACAGTGACGTGCAGCCCGTCCGGTTTTACCCGCATGGTAATATTACGTGCCAGCTTATGTGTACGCACAATGATACGTTCAAAATCTTTATCGGGAAGTACTCTTTTAGTTGCCATACGGACACAAAGATACATCTTTCTTCAAAAAAAGACAAGTAATTGCAACTTTCAAAACCCGTACAGCGTCTAATTAACAGAAAACAATTAAAAACACATACGATATGAAAACAAGAATCATTTATTTCGCCAGTCTTCTTATGGTAATCATGACTATGACAAGTTGCTTCAACTTCTCATCAGGGCCTAAGCCCAGTAAAAATAAGATTACCAAGAAATATAGTATAGAATCTTTCAATAAGATTGAAAACAAGGCTCCGGCAAGCATCGTCTTTACCCAAGGAGAAGCAACGACAGTAGAAGCTTACGGACCGGATAACTACATTTCACACCTGGTAGTGACTGCTAACAACGGCACTCTGAGCATCGGCGTGGACGAGGATAAGTATAAGAATTTTAAGAATTCCAAGATCGTTATTTCGATTACCAGTCCCGAGTTATGCAGTATCAAACAAAGAGGTGTAGGAAGCATTACCTTGAAGGACAGTGTAAAAGTGGGCGATCTTTCCATCCAGGCGGAAGGAGTAGGAAGCATTGAATCGGACGCATTGATTGCAAATTCCATCAACGTATCTCAGGAAGGAGTAGGCAGCATTAATCTGAGAGGACAAGCCAACAGTGCCAAATACTACTTGGACGGAGTAGGCAGCCTGAAAGCTAAGGAAATGATTGTTACCGACGCTACCGTTGAACAAAACGGCGTAGGAAGTGTTTCATGCTATGCATCCGGAACAATAAATATCAGTGCCCAGGGGATAGGAAGTGTGAACTACTACGGAAATCCCGAAGTAACGGGACTTAAGAAATCCGGTATTGGAAGCGTTAAGAGCAAATAGCTCACTTCATAACTCTCTCTTTACATTAATTATCTTTACTAAGCAAAAAAGGATTACTGCTCACGCGGTAATCCTTTTTTAAATTATTTAGTTAGTTAATTTAAATTTGAGAGAATTGAAACTTCACAGCCTCGTAATTAAAAAGTTGTTTTAATAAGCACTAACTATCATATTTATATAAAAGCAAATGAAAATGTTCTAGTTCTTAGTTCCTGCCGTTGCCTCATCGGCAGCCATCTTCGCCACCGTGTCTATCGGCAATACAGGTTCATACGCCGCTTGCGGATCTGTAGTAGTATTACGGTATTCATCATGGACGAATACCACACCACTGTCACTACTTTCCAAAGAGCGCTGTACCACTGTTCCCATGACAAACAGCACAGCAATCGCCGCCGCCGACTTAAACAAGGGCATAAAGCGCGCACGCATCGTCAGGCGTTTAGCTTTTACCACCGGTTTCTCTACCTGGGCAAGGATTCGGGCATCAAAGTCTTCTCCCAGTCCCATCTCCTTCTCTGCCTCCTGATAAGCAAATAACTGCTTGTAACGGAGCAAATGAGCAGGAATTTCTTTCTGACGAAAGAATGAACGTAAAATTTGCTCTTCTTCCAGCGAAGTTTCGCAATTCCAATAACGTTCCAAAAGCTGTTCAATATACTTATAATCCATAATCCTCTATTTCAGTGTATCTTTGTTTTATCTTTTGCCGGGCACGGAAAAGGTTTACTTTTACCTGTTCTTCCGTAATCTGCAAAATACTTGCAATCTCTTTATAGCCTTTTCCCTCCATATCTCTCAGCTGCATAATGGTGCGCTGCTTTTCGGGAAGTTCATTGACCAGCCGATGAATAATTCCCATTTGTTCATCTTGCGCCAACTGTTCATAAGGCGTTAATGTATCCGGCATTTCGCGTACTTCCGGTGTCAACTCCACATTCTGGGCTTCCATCTTCCGGCTACGGTCTATTGCCAAATTACGAGCTACCGTCATGCAATATGCTTCAATGGAGTCAAACTGCGGCCATTCGTCCCGCTTGTTCCATACTCTGATCATCGTATCCTGTACTACATCCTCCGCTTCGGCACTATCCAGCGTGATACGAAGCGCCAACCTGTAGAGCTTGTCTTTCAGGGGCAGAATGTCGTTTCGGAAACTGATTTCTTGCATTGCTCTGTAATAATGACGGGTGAGTTACACTAAAGTTACACTCACCCGCTTATTTTTTTTGAATTATTTTTTGATTATGGTTCCGCTTTCTCCCTTTATAGCTGATGCCAAAGTGATTATCACCTGACTAACACCTGCATCAATGGCAGAAAAAGAGTTCTCCAGTTTGGGGATCATTCCCCCCTGAATGATGCCTTGCGCTACATATTCTTTGAACTCTTCCGGGGTAACGACCGGGATAACGCTGTCGTCATCATTCTCGTCGCGCAATACGCCTTTCTTTTCGAAGCAATAAACTAATGTCACATCAAAAAGGTCTGCCAAAGCTTTGGCTGTTTCACCGGCAATGGTATCGGCGTTGGTATTCAGCATACTGCCTTTGCCGTCGTGCGTCAACGGGGCCATAACGGGCACAATGCCTTGACGTATCAGGGTTGCCAGGAAATCAGCATTCACTTTTTCCACATCGCCCACAAAGCCATAGTCCACATCCTTCACCGGACGTTTTACGGAGCGGATCACATTCATGTCGGCTCCGGTCAGTCCGATGGCGTTCACGCCTTTGGCTTGTAGTCCGGCTACGATATTCTTGTTCACCAGTCCGCCGTAGACCATGGTTACCACTTTCAAGGTTTCGGCATCGGTGATGCGGCGGCCATTTACCATTTTGCTTTCAATGCCCAGTTGGGCGGCCAGTTTGGTAGCAGAGCGCCCGCCGCCGTGAACCAGCAGTTTATAACCTTCTATAGCGGAAAAGTCAGCCAAAAGCTGATTGAGTGTAGCTTCTTCCTCTACTATCTTTCCGCCTACTTTTATGATAGTCAGTTTCTCTTTCATTGTTTTATTCCAAATAAGTATATCCGTACAATCCGGAACGATAGTTAGAAAGGAATTCCTTTCCTTCCTCTACTGAAATCTTTCCTTCTTTTACCGATTTAGTTACCCAGGTTTCCAGTGTGCGCACCAGTTTCTTCGGATTATACTGCACATAGTCCAGAACTTCCGCTACAGTCTCTCCGTCAATCACCTGGTCTATAGAATAACCTTTTTCATCTACCGTGACATGTACTGCATTGGTATCACCAAACAGATTGTGCATATCACCCAAAATCTCTTGATAAGCCCCCACCAGGAACACACCTATATAATAAGCATCTTTTCCTTTCAATGCGTGTACCGGAAGATCGTGCGACACATTGCGGGTAGAGATAAAGTTGGCAATCTTTCCGTCCGAGTCACAGGTAATATCCTGCAAAGTAGCATTACGGTCGGGTCTTTCATCCAAACGCTGGATGGGCATGATAGGGAATATCTGGTCTATCGCCCATGAATCCGGCAAGGACTGGAACAAGGAGAAGTTGCAGAAATACTTGTCAGCCAACAGCTTATCCAACTTGCGAAATTCATCCGGAGCATGTTTCAAGCCCGAAGCAATCTGATTAATTTCACGGGTAACCGACCAATACAGACGTTCTATCTGTGCACGCGTCTTCAGGTCAACAATTCCGTGACTGAACAAATCGAGTGCTTCTTCGCGTATCTGCTGTGCATCATGCCATGCTTCCAGCATACGGCTTTGGTTCAGATTATCCCATATTTCATAAAGTTCATGCACCAATTCATGGTCATCCTCACTTACTTCAAAATCTTCATCCATTTCGGGCAAAGTAGCCGTTTCCAGTACTTCAAAGATCAAGACCGAGTGATGGGCAGTCAGCGAGCGGCCACTCTCGGTGATTATATTGGGATGGGGAATGTTATTCTTGTCACTGGCATCCACCAATGTAGAAATAGAGTCGTTCACATACTCCTGAATGGAATAGTTCACACTGCTTTCACTGTTGGACGAACGCGTTCCGTCATAGTCCACGCCCAAGCCACCGCCGATGTCTACAAACTCTACATTGAAGCCCATAGTGTGCAACTGCACATAGAACTGTGAAGCCTCGCGCAAAGCAGTCTTGATGCGGCGTATCTTGGTCACCTGGCTACCTATATGGAAATGGATCAGCTTCAGGCAATCCTTCATATCTTTCTTTTCCAGAAAATCGAGCGCTTCCAGCAACTCACTGGAAGTCAAGCCGAATTTGCTGGCATCGCCACCGCTATCTTCCCATTTGCCACTTCCCGAAGAAGCCAGCTTGATGCGGATACCTATATTGGGACGCACATTGAGCTGTTTCGCCATTTTGGCTATCAGGCGCAATTCGTTCATTTTCTCCACCACCAGGAAGATGCGTTTTCCCATCTTCTGTGCCAGCAAAGCCAGTTCAATATAGCTCTCATCCTTATATCCGTTACAGATAATCAGTGAATCCGAGTCCGTGTTTACAGCAATCACCGCATGTAGCTCAGGCTTGGAACCGGCTTCCAGTCCCAAATTGAATTTCTTGCCATGACTGATGATTTCTTCTACCACCGGACGCATCTGATTCACCTTGATGGGGTAAATGATAAAGTTCTCGGCCTTGTAGCCATACTCATCAGATGCCTGCTTGAAGCAGTTCGCAATCTTTTCAATACGATTATCCAGAATATCCGGAAAACGGAGCAGCATAGGTGCTGCCACATCCCGTAGTTGCAGTTCATCGACCAATTCTTTCAAATCGACCGCTACGCCGTCTTTACGGGGAGTTACCACTACATGACCTTTGTCATTGATACCAAAGTACGAAGTTCCCCAACCAGTGATGTTGTAGAGTTCTTCAGAATCTTCAATACGCCATTTTCTCATTTCTTCATTCAGTGCAAAGAGTGTGTACTTACTAATTATTTATTCAATTGCTTTCT
>Ga0192242_10201_pt1 | contig 28488 bp, 26 predicted proteins | sample Koala_Koa27_J3_FD_131235 | JGI IMG/M metagenome (GOLD analysis project Ga0192242, IMG submission 131235) | Enriched cells from koala feces incubated with labeled cellulose particles, San Francisco Zoo, California, United States - Koala_Koa2-7_J3 ...
GATGAAGGTTCAGGAATTATTTCAACAGGCTGACCCGGGTCGAATAGAGGAAGCATACTTTTTACAGCATACGATATTTTATCCTTACGAAAGATATTCTGTGTCGGAGAAAGTGGATATGGTTATCCGAATGAAAGAATATATCCGTGAGCATGTGAATCATTTGGCATTTTGTGAAATTTGCGTGGAAGAACCGCAAACGATTTTTATAGTTGAACTTCCGTGTGAGTCCTATGAAGAAAAAGGGAATACGGAACTGACGCTGTTTTCAATATTTGATAATGAAGCATATCATAAGATGGGAGCGGATTTTTCGCTGTGGAGCGGGGAAGAGGAGTGCCGTATAAAGCATTATGGCATTGATATGTGCAAGGCAGAAAGTATCGCGGGATATCATATCGCAAGGAGTAGTGTTGAGATCCTTGGAATCGATGCCTGTTGTGCTGAGATTCTGTATCAGATTTTTGCGTTTGGATACTCTGATAAGAGCAGAGAGAAAAATATTCAGGCATTGTGTGAGCGTTTAGATGAAGCGATAGAGGAAGTGAAAGAGGGGAAATCGTATTCTTATGAAGAAATGTTTGGACATTTCTGGCAGAAAATGCTGGATCATTGTGCGGATGAAGATGAAAGACAGCATATGATTCTGAAAAAGGAATATGATGGTAAGGTGGAAGAGATAGAACGCCGATATACCAACAGGATTTTGGAGGACAACCACAGGAAGTTGATTGCGCTTGTGAGAGAGGAGTATGCTACGCGTGTATAATACAAGGAGTGAAGCGAAGAATCATAGTGAGTTCTTAAAATTAATGGAAAACATGGATTTCTGAATATGATGGACAAGATTCAGGATGCCTGGGAAGATGAAGCAGACAATTCGTGTTGGTACGAAGAACGATGGGATGACGAGGATTTAAGGACAGCATTGGAAAATGCAGAGATAGAAGTAACAGTAGAAAATGTGGCCAGGCTGAAAAATGCATGTATCTGTATTTTTGATGAAAAATCTGTCAGGAATGAGATGCTTGCTGATATGGCTCGACTAATTTTCAAAAGGTAAAATTTAAGCCGCCCAGTTGGGCGGCTTGCAGCGTTTTTAAGAATTACTCAGGGAAGAGCATCCCATTTTTATATCAGTTGCTGAAGAATGCCTCCGCCAACCTTGTCAGCGCCATCTGATCACTGCATCCCATAATCTCGCGGCTTGAATGCATGGCCAGCAGGCCGACGCCGACGTCGGCTGTCCACATGGGCAGGTGGGAGGAGATGATGGATCCGATGGTTCCGCCGCCCCGAGTGTTGGAGTGCTTGACAAATCTCTGGTAAGGGATATTTTCCCGGGTACACAGATCAATGAGGGATCCGAGAATCTCGCTGTCCCAGCTGTAGGATTGGTTGCTGGCTGTTTTCAGGACAAGGCCTCGGTTCAGTACAGGGTAATTGGTAATGTCCTGGGATGCGGGATAATTCGGATGATAGGCATGCGCCACATCTGTTGACAGCATCATGCCGCAGGAGATATCGGCCATGCAGTCGGTTTGGCTTTTCCCGAAAGATTGCCAGATTTTTCCGATGATGATGGCCGGCAGCGAGGAGTCCGCACCCTGTTTGCTGAGGCTGCCGATTTCCTCATTGTCAAAAAGGCAGACCAGGTTGACGCGGTCGGCGTTTCGGCTGTTGATCAGCCCATAGATCAACGCGCAGACAGAGGTGATATCATCAAGTCTCGGCGCAGAGATGAATTCACCGTTGATGCCGACGCACTCGGGCTGTTCTGTATTGTAAATGCACAGGTCATAATCCAGAATATCGTGCGGGTTTACATCCAGTTCAGCGGCCAGTATTTCCATGAAGGTTGTATTTTTGTTCAATGGAAAAGCATCCCCGAATAAATTGCCGGTCTGGTCGTCGGTCATTCCGATGATGGGTAGCAGATGCTTCTGGTTGTCAATGGGAGCGCCGTTTTCGTTCACGCCCCGGTTCATATGGATGGCCAGATTTGGCAGATACAGGATTGGACGCCTGAAATCGATCAGACGGACATCCGGACGGCCATAACGTTCTCCCCGCAGAACCACTTTTCCAGCCAGAGAAAGCGGCCGGTCGAAAAAAGTATTTAAAATAGGTCCGCCGTAAACCTCGGTATTTAACTGCATGTATCCGTGGGAAAAGATTTCCGGGTTCGGTTTGATCTTGATTGCCGGGAAATCCGTGTGTGCTCCGGCGATATGGATGCCGTTCGAGGGATTACATTCCCTGCCTATGGTAAAAGCATACAGCGTCGTATCAAATGGGCAGCAGAAATAGCGGCTGCCTTTCTCAAGCTGCCAGGTATCTTTTAATTTTAATTCCGTAAAACCGGCATCGATGAGAACTTCCCGGCTGTGATCAGCTACATGAAAAGCGGAGACGCCGCTGGATAAATATTGAAAAAGCGGTTCGATTTCAGGGGCTGTTTTTTTGCATGATGATTCTCCATTCTGTATTTTGTTATCGGTTGAATACCTTTTGATCCATTCGGGCGTTCCGAAGCAAAGCCCGGCATGCTGCCCAGTCCGTCGATTGCAATGGCGCCGTGTCCGCTGCGGAACATGATAGATGTAAAATCGTATTTCATAGTATAGGGGTCTCCATTTAAAAAGAAATTTTCAACGTTCTTATCTTAGCACAACAAGAAGAGATAAAAAATAAGTTTGGAGAAATTTGTTGTAAATAATGAAGATGCGAGAGGTGTTAGTTCGCTTCAACTCGATTTTGACTCGGCTTAAACTGGATGGCAGTCCGGAAGTAATTCCTATGTACTCATATGAGATACCATCGCGTTTGACTGAATTGGGTATGCTTTTAATTGGTAAAGAAGAATGTATTGCGGAGTTGATACCTACTGCCAGGTCTGCGTTTCAGGTTTTGGAGGGTATACTTATTTACTGAAGATTCTATTTCGGAAAATATTAAATTTATCCGGATGGATTACTATTCCGTTTATCTTGTGAGATGTTAGCTGTTTCCGGTGAATTGTATGTTATGAGGTTTAGACAATGTATAGAAAATGCTTTGCAAATATTTGCAACTGGAATATAATAAAGAAATATTAGTAGAGGAAAGATTCGATTTTATGATGCAGTTAGGTTTTCACGGAATTTGGTGTGGAGGGAAGAATGAAGGAATTATATGCTGATGGCGGATTTTTCCAATATATGGTAGTATTCGTTATAAATTTGGGGAAGAAAGAGATAATGGGATTAATAAATGTTTGAAATTATAGACGGGGATTTCAAAAATAGTAAATACAGCGATGAAGAATATCTGAATAATTGGCCAATGCTCTATATTCTTGAAAATGGAAAGGAAGCATATATTGGTGAGCCTAACCATGTTAAGACAAGAATGTTTCAACATGCAGCCAGTGATGAAAAAAGAATTTTTGAAAAAGTTCATTTTATTTACTCGAAGATGTTTAATCAGTCAGTTACTTTCGACTATGAATCCAAGTTGATTCAATACATTGTGGCGGACGAATTGTTTCAGGTGACAAATAAGAATTCGGGGATTGCTGATAAAAAATATTATCAGAAAAAAGAATATGATGAAAAATTTGAAATCCTTTGGAGAAAATTGCAAAAAGAAAAGCTGGTGAAGCATTCTTTAGAGGAAATTGAGAACTCAGATTTATTTAAATACTCGCCATATAAAGAGTTAAATGATTGTCAGAGAAATGCTGTTGAAGACATCCTGAAAAAAGTGAAGGATGGTATGGTCAATCGAATTGTGGTTAATGGAATGCCTGGCAGCGGTAAGACAATTGTGGCTGTATATTTAATGAAATATCTGACGGACAGTGAAGAATTTAACGGTAAGCAGATTGGATTTGTTGTGCCGCAGACTTCGTTGCGAAAGACGATGAAAATGATTTTTAAAAGCATTTATGGTTTGTCACCATCGCAGGTTTTGTCACCATCGGATGTAACCAAAAAACATTATGATATTTTGCTTGCAGATGAAGCACATAGGTTGCATCAATATAAAAATATCTCATACATGGGTTCATTTAAGAAGAATTGTGAGAAACTGGGATTGACAACAGCGGCGGATGAGTTAGATTGGGTTTTACATCAAACTGATTGCGCAGTGTTATTTTACGATAGTATGCAGGTGGTGGGGCCATCTGGAATTGATTCTGACCGCTTTAAGAAGAAGATGGAGTATTCATTAACTAATCGTATGATAGCCTACTTTACGCTGTCGACACAGATGCGTGTGCAGGGAGGAAATGACTATATAGATTTTTTAAATAATATTTTTTCTGGAAATTGTACAAAAAAATATGAATCAGATAATTATGATTTAAGATTATATACAGATTTTCCGGCATTCGAAAGAGATATGTATGAAAAGGAATCGGAGGTTGGACTGACAAGAATGCTGGCAGGCTATGCCTGGCCTTGGATTAGCAAAACAGATCAGACAGCAAGAGATATTGAAATACAAAATGTTAAGCGTATGTGGAATCATTGTACGGAAGGTTGGGTTCATACGAAGGAAGCGATTGATGAGATTGGATGTATCCATTCCATTCAGGGTTATGATTTGAATTATGCCTTTGTTATTTTCGGAAAAGATATCGGTTGGGATAAGGTTGCAGGCGAAATCATTGTTCGACCGGAGAATTACTATGATCAGAATGGCAAGAGGACGGCGGAGTATGGTGATTTGTTAGAATATATAAAAAATATCTATTATGTTTTGATGACACGAGGAATAAGAGGGACATATTTATATATATGTGACGATGATTTGAGAGAATATCTGAGCGATTATATTGAGGAAGTTTAGAAAATGAAGCAGGAAACGATAAACAGAATCAGACAATTTACGGTGGATCGTGACTGGGATCAATTTCACTCGCCGGCCAACCTGGCAAAATCCATTGTGATAGAAGCGGCAGAGCTATTGGAATGCTTCCAATGGTCAGAGGATGAATATGATCTTCAACATATTAAAGAGGAGCTGGCGGATGTTTTGGTATATAGCCAGAACCTTTTGGATAAGCTCGGGCTTGACGCTGATGATATTGTAAATATGAAAATGTCGCAGAATGAAGCAAAATATCCGGTGGAGAAAGCGAAGGGAAAAAGTGATAAGTATGATAGATTATAGCACAGATGCATGAGTTCGGAATGCATATGTTTCTGTTCTGTGGCGTTTGATATATCAAAAAATAAAAAGAGAATTGGCTAACATCTGAAAGTGATTCTAAAAATATCTTGAAATAAATATACTGATAATATATAATATATATAAATAGAAACCTGCGGCATATCATGTAAATTACAGGGGAGGAATGGGAAGGTGCCATATATTGGTAACCGTATGTCTGTGAATGCAAAGCTTGCTCATGATCGTGGATTAATGCCGGTTTCTTCCATTGGGCGAAAGGAACTTGACCAATGCGGCTTTTCATATTCTGTAGGCTTTTTTCGTTGGCTTTGTAAGAAGCGCTATATTTTTCCGAGGGAATTTCATCATACAGGAGCGTCAAAGAGAATGACAGGTTTTTATTCTCCGGACAATATTAAGAATTTCTCTGAACGGGCTAATCTGCCTCTGTTATACGAATTGTACAGAAATAAACGGACATTTTGTGAAGCAGTAGAAGCTCTGGATTTGCGGTATTATAGAATGGAATGTATTCGAAGTGTCCTTGGGCTTGCCGGCGTCGGTTCGGCTATTATTTATGTGGTTTATTACAGAGGAATGTTTTATCTCTCCAAAAAGAAGAAACTTTTGAGGGAAAATATGTATACAGAACAGTATCGTATTCTTGCTGAATATAAAAAAGGTGACGCTGGCTGGAAAAATAGTCGCGGAAAGGAAATTGAACAATATATACTGGTTTTTGCGTCAAAAAAGAAAGAAGTCGGAGTTAGTCATTCTTTGGTAAATGTACAGGAATTCATAGGATGAAATCGTGATTTTATGAATGAAGCGGGAGTGTGGGAATGAAACCTGCGGTTTCCTCATATTTTGGCGAAACCCAAAAGTCATAAACAGGATCTTAAGCACTCCATTTATGACCTTTGGGCTCAGATAAATGACAGCGTTACAGCTGCCGGATATACTTAACATGAGCGGATTTGGGAAAGCGATGTAATTGTTTCTTTATACATCCTCAATCGCAGGTACTTCCTCCGCGAATGTTTCTTCTCCCAGTTCATTGATGGTTGTCCGTCCTGCCTTTCCATACTGATAGAGTTGGTCGAGGAATTCAATAGCGGCGCGTATTTTCGTTCGCAGGAGGTAGCCACCGGACTGTGTAGCCTGCGCGAGTGTGTTTGCGGACAGGTTCGGCGTCCATCCGTAGGCGCGACCATGGAAATCCTGAATTTTTATCAGAACTTCGTTGATTTCGTCCCTGGTCAGGGGCTGTAGCTGTTCGGCACTGTTCAGAAGATTCAGGACCGTGCGGATCGGTTCCGGTTGGTCCGGATAAACGGTTTCCAGATTTTCGTATTCATGTTTTCCTTCGATGACATCCTCCGCATAGGAGGCGCTGAGCGCGAACCAGGTAAAAGTGGCTTCCGGGCAGCGGTCGGGGAGAAGAAAATTGGCCATATTCTGATATGCTTTTAAGCGTGTTTTCTTGCCGAGACGTCCCATGAGCTCTGTCTCATCCACAAGGATGACCCAGCCGTGGTAGCCGAGCTGCTGGAACAGATGAGCCATGAATTGAAAATAGTCCGTGCAATGTTTGGTCTTGCTGAAGTTCACATTATATTTTGCGGGTTGGCGGAAGATGCGCCGGTAAATTTTTTTCAACGCCGCATTTGCGATAAAGTCCCCTTCCATGTCCGCCTGAAGGATGAATTTTTCATCAGAGTCTTCTGTGTTGAGGTAGGAGCGGAGCAGGAAGTAGAGCTTGTCTGTCTCCAGCTGCTTGGCGGCGTAGAGCAGCATCTCGTTCGCCGCAGGACTGTTTGCGGAAATTTTGTCCAGCTCCTGCATAAATCCGGGCTGCTGCCGCCGGGGCAGGTATGTGTTCTGGATGACCTTCTGATAAAACAGGTAGAGCTTGTCCATAGGCGTTTCTTTGCTGAGCGAGACATAGGAAACCGCCATGTTTTCAGAAGAGGCAAGATTGAAAATGGTGTTTAACAGATGTGTTTTGCCCTCGCCATATTTGCCGGCGATGATTTTTCCGCCGGATTTCTGGTTTTCGCACAGTTGGCTGAGTTGTCCGTTGATCTCCCTCATGATTTTCGGGCGCGCATCGGAGAAGCAGGCGCCGACGGCGCGGGAGGGAATGCCGGACCGCAGTGCTTCGATCATATGCCGGGCTTCAAAATCAAATTCGTGGTTGCCGTATCTCTCATCCATTCTGTGTCACCCCCATAGCGTTCATAATCAGCTGCGCGATGCCGTAGCTGCCCGTGTGGGCCTGCGCGGCCAGTTCTCTTGCGTTTTCTGTATTAAGCGGTGCCATTTCCGTATTTTGCCTGCGTATGGCGATGGCTTTTGATATGGCGACGATGACTTCGGGTGTGTATTCCTGAGCAGCCAGACGATCCAGATCGACCATGTCTGAAAAACGGTTGAAGCGTTCGCCGACGATCTCATTTTGAATGCGCATCCACAGAGCTTGATAGGATTTCAGACCGGCGTTTTCGTTGTCAAGCAGAATCCGGTCGAAAGCGTAAGCAAAGAAAACATGGTGCATGCTGTCGATATCATCGATCAGCTGCCGGATGCTTTCATAGGTGCCTTCACGCTTCATCTTTGTGTAATGGACAGCTTCCAGACTCGTGCGGCTGATCAGTATCTCCATATCGTCAATCGCGATAAAAAGACCGGGGAAACCGCCCATATGAATTACTTCCGCAAGCGAGCGCAACATATTTCTCGCGTTATACTTTGTGATTTTGGACGGGTAAAAACCAAGTGCCCGAAGCTGTGTGATTTTTATCGTGCGGTCGCTATTCAGCCAGGCGAGCAGTAATTCCTTGTTTTGTTCTTCGAGAATCGGGTAGCCGAGAATGCTGCCGGTGAGCATGCTGCAGGCCAGTGCAAAGTTGTTGTCCAGAAGAGGGTTATCAAGAAAAAAGGCTGCGCAGCTGTGAGCGGATTTCCCGTCTGGTCACGGGATCCCCGGCGCCGTTCTGTGAGAGATAATCGATGAATTTCATTCCTTCCGGAATCTCCGCGGGATCATAACCCATTTCACGGATGACGCACAGGCTGGCTACTTTCAGACAGTCCATGATGTCGCACTGTCTCAGAATCTCTACATAGATGTCCCTGAAATCATGCATCCAGATATCTTTTGCGGAGAAGCTGACAGTTTTGAAATGCGCTTCCTGAGCGAGTTGGGTCATCAGCCGAAGAAAGTGGGTTTTTCCGCTGCCGGGACGGCCGGTGATGAATTTTATTTTGCTTCCGCCGTTGGGAATATATTCCTGAAGATATTTTTCTTTCCAGAAACTGGTCAGGAAGTCTATTCCGCAGGAAAGGTCTGCCGCAGCGGCATGGTTTTCAAAATCAGACATTTTTTGCCCTCTCTAATCTTTCATAAACCGGATGGTTGCAAGGAACTGCTCTTTTCCGTTTGCATCAAGGATACGGACAGCTTTTTTATTGTTGCGCGCCGGACCGAAGTCAAAACGACGGCCGGTTTTCGCCTCATTCATTCCGTTCACAAATTCCGTATAGAGACGCGCAATATCAAAGGAAAAGTTCTGCAGATTGTAATCTCTGCGGAAACGGCTCATCGGTGTCATTAATTTATACAGTGTTGTAAGATACATGTCGGTTCCGGTCTGCCGGTTTTGCTTTACAATTGCCAGATCGTAGGCTTCGGCCAGTTCTCCGACAAAGCTCTGTGCGTTAAAATGAGCTTTTTGCAGTTTTTCCTGTCCGGCTTTTACCGTGTTCACGAGGCTGGAAGGGCGCATACACTGGATACGCTTCTTATCCATATAGACATCCTGATTTTCCACGTCCAGACGGATACGGTAGGGAAACATCTCATAGACGGGGAATTCGCCCTGCACATCCAGTTCTGTTTCATGGCAGATATCCAGCATCTGGGAGGCAAAATCGCCGCTCTCAAAATAGCTTCGGCTGTCAAATGCATTGACCTTCGCCTGAAGGCGTTCAATGGTTTCCGCCAGTATGGCGGTTGTCTGCGCGAGATTGTCAAGATCGCGGGACAGATATTTGAGATCGCCGCTTTCAGTTTCTTTTGTAATTTTTTTTGAAAGGTTTTGGAGGGAGGCGATACTGTCCTTTGCTGTTTTTTCATCGGGAAGCAGTGTTTGATAGAGATCTTCGTAATTCATATGGATACATCCTTTTGTTGGGGGTTTGTTAATGGTTGAGTGTCTGCTAATGTCGAATAGTGGCTTCTGAGGAAAATTATATAAGAAATGTGCGCAGATTTCAACTGAATGTATCATAAAAATGAAAGTTGTGTTATCATAATGCTGTTGGTTTTTTGTTTTGGAAGGTTTAAAGTTATGGAATGGACCGCAAACGCTTTATTCATGATCCAATCCGGTATAAGCCGGGGAATCGCTGCGCGGCGGGAAGGAGACGGCTTATGACGCAGACATCCTATCAATGGCAGGAAGAATGCCTGGCGCGATGGATTGACTCTGGCGGGAGAGGCATGGTGCAGGCCGTCACCGGCTCCGGAAAGACAAGGCTTGCCCTCTGTGCGATTGATACTCTTGAGAGGAAAATAGGGCGTGGCGTGATGGTGAAGATCGTGGTTCCGACGAGTGCGTTGATGCACCAATGGGAAAAGGAGCTTCGGATTCATCTGGCGGCAGGGAATGATGATTCAGACAGAGCGGGAACTTTTTTTCCTGCGAGCGGGGACTGTGCTGCAGCCGGAGAACATGCCGACGGGAAAGACGTGAGAAATAAGATTAGTCTGAGAGGCGGCGGTTGCAAAGGTTCGACAGACCGGAAGTATATGATTTACGTGGTCAACTCCGCGCGTTATGAGCTGGCGCGTCAGATTTTGGCGCAGTTAAACAGCGGAGAGGCTGTTTTATTGATCGCGGATGAGTGTCATCATTATGCGAGTGGAGAGAATCAGCTTATTTTTGAATTCCTGACCCGGATAGATCTGGCAAAAGCTGATTATTATTCGCTCGGGCTTTCGGCTACGCTGCCATCCGGACAGGATGGGCAGGTGCTTGCGGATGCATTAGGCCCGCGTATTTATTCTTATGGCATGCATATGGCTGCCATGATGAAAATCGTTTGCCCTTTTGATATTTTTCATATAGCACTGTCTTTCCGGCAGGATGAGCGGGAAGAGTACGATGATCTTACGGAACGGATACAGAAATGCTACACGCAGCTGAGAAGAGAGGTTCCATCGTTGGGAGGATTGAATCAGAAAGAACGTTTTGAGGAGCTTCGCAGGCTCAGCGTTGGAAGAGATAAAAAAATTGCAAAATATGCCCTGAACTATATGAATTTTACCTATAAAAGAAAGGGTCTGGTCTGTCTGGCCTCCGCCCGTGTTTCCTGTGCGGAAGAGTTGGTTCGGAGACTTGACCCGTCAGAGAAAATTCTGATTTTCGGCGAACGCATTGCTCAGGCAGAAGAACTGTATCGGGTATTGTACAGACATAATCTGGGGCGTGTCGGGCGCTGCCATTCCGAAATGGGAGAGCAGGCGAACCGGAATAATCTGGAGCGCTTCCGTACAGGGGAATTCAGGATACTTATCACCTGCAAATCATTGGACGAGGGCGTCGATATTCCGGATGCCTCTGTGGGAATTATTTTGTCCGGAACTGCGGCGCAGCGGCAGAGGACGCAGCGGTTAGGTCGGATTATTCGAAGAAAAGAAGGAAAGGAACGCGCTTCCCTCTATTATCTGCACATAGAAGAAACTTCTGAGGATGTTATGTATCTGCCGGATGCGGGAGAAAATCGTCTGGTGGAGTTTCGTTACGAACCGGACTGCCGGAATTTTCAAAACCCTGACTATGACAGGGCGGCCATGCTGGTGCTGGATGATATGCGAAGGGAGGATCGCAGAATATTGCGGGAGGCAACGCGTTGTCTGGACTGCGGGCGTGTTCGCGGCGACTGGATGGCGGAACCGGAGGAACTGCAACGCAGAATAGATGAAGCTTCTACGGTTGAGGAACGCAACTACTGGATCTGCATGAAACGAGTGGCGGCTCAGAGAACTGTTGAATATTAATGCGATTAGATTAAAGAAGATTAATGGAAGCTGCACTGAAATTATTGCTGACCCAGCCGTTCGTGTGTGAAGTACCTGCTGAACATAGCTGTCGCAGGCGACACTTTATTTTGTGCTGTCGGGGAAACAGACTATCGGAAAGGTCAAATTATTTCGAGGAAGTATTCATATGAGGAGGACAGATAATGCGGTATAAGTGTGTTAATGACTTAGACAAGTTTGATTTCGGGGAGGCGACCGTGCTTGCGATGAGCCGGGCTGACGATACATGGTGTATGGAATTGTCAGGCGGGATTGCAAAATACAACAATCCCTGCAACACGAAATACGTGGACTGCTACATTGCGGCCACGCAGATTCGTATAAAGAATCCGTCAATCAGCCGTTTCTTTCTGGAGGGACCGAAGTATTATGACGCCAATGATGTTCTTCTGGAAGAAGTGCCGGATCGGGATATTCAGGCAGAAGCATATGAAGAGACACTGAAACAACTGGTTTCCGGCGAGGTATATACATTTCGGGATAAAGACAGCGCCGGGAGAAACGGCAGGAACTGTGAAATCGCGATTGATGTGGGAGACGATACCTATTGGCTGGAGATAGCGTATGAAAAAATCATTTTAGAGTGGGATCGTTTTCAGAACAGAGTTGATGCAGATTAGAGGAACGGCACATGGTACGTTTGCTGGCAAAGTTAGCAATAAAAAATTCGGAGGATATTTCTGCGCCGGAGGTGAGGCAGGCGTATGGCATGCTCTGCGGTGTGGTGGGAGTCTGTCTTAATATTCTCCTGTTTGTCGGAAAGTTTCTGGCGGGAACGCTCAGCAGGTCAGTGTCGATCACAGCGGATGCCTTTAATAACCTGTCGGATGCGGCATCTTCCGTTGTCATGCTGATCGGATTTAAAATGGCCGGGGCGGAGCCGGATCCGGGACATCCCTTCGGACACGGAAGGATTGAATATATATCCGGACTGATTGTCTCCGGCGCTATTTTGATCATGGCGTTCGAACTGGTCAAAAGTTCCGTGGAGAAAATCATAAATCCGGAAGAAGTAGAGTACAGCACACTGGCACTGGTTATACTGGTAATTTCGATTGCGGTGAAGCTGTACATGTGCTTTTATAACCGTTCCATCGGCAAAAAGGTGGATTCCGCGGCGATGCGAGCGACGGCTACGGACAGCCTGAGCGACAGTATTGCCACGTGCGTTGTGCTGATTGCCGCCATTATAGGAAAACTGACGGATCTGCAGATTGATGGTTACTGCGGTGTGCTGGTGGGTATATTTATTTTCATTGCCGGGATTACGGCGGCCAGAGATACGCTGAATCCGCTTCTGGGACAGCCGCCGGAACCGGAATTTGTAGAAAAGATTAAGACGCTGGTTATGGCGCACCCGGAAGTGCTTGGCATTCACGACATGATCGTGCATGATTACGGGCCGGGCAGACAGATGGTCTCGCTCCATGCGGAGGTGCCGGCAGAGGGCGATATCCTGAAGTTGCACGATGCGATTGATAATATAGAACATGAATTGAAAAGAGAATTAAGATGTGACGCCGTGATCCATATGGATCCGGTTGTGACAATGGATGAGCAGGTTCAGGCCATGAAGGAAAAGACGGTTTCCCTTGTTCATGCGATTGATCCGAATATAGGTATTCATGATTTTCGTGTCGTTGCGGGTCCGACGCATGTAAACCTGATTTTTGATGTGTTGGTGCCGTTTAAATATCCGATGGTCGATCAGCAGCTGGAAGAGGCTATACAGGAAAAAGTCAGGGACGGACTGGGTGAAACATATTTCTGCGCAATCAATGTGGACAAGGGGTATGTCGGTGCTGACTATGTGAAGGGATGAGGTATATGGATGCTGTTCCCAGGACAGCATTTTGCCGGATTATAAAACTGCCGGCAGATCCGGTATGGCTGAGTGCGGCGTTTATATGATATGGATACTCGGAATCACGAAGGATCTTTCCATAGGCGGATAGTCTGCAGTAATTTCCTTTTGTTATCAGGACTCATTACTGCAAGCTCATCCATAATTTCCCGGTCAAGGGCGGTATCCTGATATTCGGAATCAATTGTCCCGATCAGAGCATCCAGGGAGAGGTTCAGCAGTTTGGCGTAATAGACCAGAATCCGCAGGGACATGGCGGTCCGGTTGTTTTCTACATTACTGATATAGCCCGGAGTTACTCCCAGCGCGGAGGCGACTTCGGCCTGTGTCAGTTTTTTTTGTATGCGGAGTGCTTTCATTTTAGTTCCGAGATTCTCATAATCATTTTGTGTCATGGGTGGGTCTCCTTTTTTTGTTTTATGTTTATGGAGTGAAATTAGTTTTGTTTATCAGTTATATATTTCGTGGCCGGTGTCAGTTTTACAGAGTGACAGTTCTGTGAAAAATAATTTCCGAAAAAATTATATTAAATATACAATAAATATAGGTTGAATTAAATATATTAATAATATATATTATATACAAGACGGGCAATTTTAAGATTGAAATATAATATAGACATGAAAATAAATGTGCACTATAATTAATGAGTATTATTTTCACTTAATTCCATGTGCTGAAAGGTTATATTTTTGAAATTTATAAGATCTGGAGGATCGTGTGCTCAAATTAAGTTTGGTAGATATTTTTCTCGGAGAAATGAGGAATTTCAAAAACATATACGTGTATATGCCATTGGATTTTATAAAAAACGAAATGGAGATAAAAATGAGCAAAACGGGATATATTCAAAATTTTGCTTTTATAGATGAATTGAATGTGGAAGAAAAGTATGCTTTGGTAAGTCATTGTATCAAGTTAGGTGACAGGAATGAGTCTGAAAAATATCGAAAATTGTTAAAAGAAGCAGGATTTGAAATTAATGATTTGCTGTCCAAAGAGAAATATAATAAGAAATATGGTATAATATTGGAATCAGATAATCCGAAGTTTTCGTTTGTTGATTTATTTGCGGGAATTGGTGGTTTCCGTCTTGCCATGCAATCTCTTGGGGGACAATGTGTTTTTTCAAGTGAATGGGATGAAGCGGCTAAAGAAACATATTTTGAGAATTATGGGGAAGTGCCTTTTGGTGATATTACAAAATCAGAAATAAAAGCATTGATTCCGGATAAATTTGATGTGCTTTGTGCAGGTTTTCCCTGTCAACCGTTTAGTAATGCCGGGTTAAAAAGAGGAATCGAGGACACAAGAGGAACTTTGCTTTATCATATAGCTGAGATTTTACGGGATCATCAACCCAGGGCGGTACTTTTGGAAAATGTCAGGGGGCTGATTAGCAATGATAAAGGGAATACTATCCGGACAATATTAAGAACAATTACAGGAATGGGTTACAAATGTAATGTATCACAAGAACTGATAGAGAATGGTTCTATAAGTAAATTGAAAAATGAATGTGCTAAAATGGTTCTTAGTGCGAAGGATTTTGGTGTGCCGCAAAACAGGCCGAGAATCTACATTGTATTGTGGAGAAAAGACATTGATATTGACAGATTTGTATATCCGGAACCAGAAAAAATAAAGACTTGCGTCGGGAGCATTTTGGAAAAAAATGTCCCCGAAGATTATACTATCTCAGACAAGTTGTGGGCTGGACATAAAAGAAGACGTATTGAAAATGCTGAAAAGGGTAATGGTTTCGGTTATTGTCTTTTTAATGAAAAGTCGAAATATACGAGTACGATTTCCAGAAGATATTATAAAGATGGAAGTGAAATATTGATTGAGCAGATAGGGAAAAATCCGCGTAAGATAACTCCGAGAGAAGCTGCTAATCTGCAGGGATTTCCGAAAGAATTCAGATTGCCGAAATCAAATACAAAAGCATATCAGCAATTTGGAAATAGTGTGGCAGTTCCGGTGGTTACTAAAGTATCGGAACAGATAGTAAAACAAATATTGGAGGTGCGACGTGAAATTCGCAGATTTAATGGACAAAGAAATTCAACCTCAAAGTATTGATATTCGCCATCTGCCTGAGATAGAAATTTCTGCTGGCCTGAAGAATAAGATACAGGATGTATTGGAGAAAGAAGAAAATAATTATGCTCATGTTTATGAACGTACAGCTGTTGTTCAAACTGACAGGAATTATGTCTTTTTCTCAAACCATTGGTTGTATCTTGCTGTTCTTTGCAAAAAATATGCCGAAGCACTCAAACCATATGGTGATTTTTTTGATCGGGAAATACGGGGAAATCAAGACATATTAGAAAATTTCTGTTCTGGGGAGTATGAATCATTACAGTTTAAAGAACTTTTACCGGATGAGACTGACAGGGAAAGAATGATAAAGTTTGTGACCGGTGACACTCATTTCAGACCAGGGAAATCACTCATAAACGGAAGAAGTATAAGAACAACGAAAGATATTTTTGGTTCATGTGTTCTTAAGAAGATAAATGTACCAGATGCATCTTCGGCGTACCTGGGAAATATCATCTATTATTTATCAAAAAGGCCGGAACTGTATGGAGAAATAGAATCGGAAGTACTTCATCAACTGGGGGGGGTATTGAAAAATTTTCAAGGTTGCCTTTGACAGTTAAAGACTGTGCAAAAGTCATAGTTGACAACATATATAAGATTGACCGATTGGAGAGAATGTGTGATCGTCTTAAAGTGATGGATCATAATATAAAAATTGATACATCAGATACAGATGGTTTGCTGCCGAATGGAAACTGGCTGCGCTATATGTTTGCGAGACCTTCTTCTGATATGTATAATCCGGAGTCTTCGGATGGAAAGACAAGGGTGTTTGACAAAGAATATGTAATAGTTTGTCAGGAGGGGGAGCAGAAGTGTAAGTTGACGACAGAATGGGTTGGCAGCGAAGTTGTGGAAGGTGCGCAGAGTAATAATTACTTACAGGCATTAATTATACTTGTTAACAAATATTATTCAGATGTATTCGAAATCAAAAGGAAATCAGGGGAGTATTATTTACATTTTCTTAAAAAGGAATTTTTATTGGAGGATTTGCCAGGCTCATTTGATTCTTCTTTTTCAAGAAGATATATTACATCACTTTTAGCTAAACCTTTTGTCATTCTGACAGGAAACAGTGGCACAGGAAAGACGCGTATATCTAAACAGATAGCAGAGTATTTGGAAGTTATTGATACAAACGGTGATAAAAACTGGCTGCTTGTACCGGTTGGTGCCGACTGGACGGATAATACGAGAATTTTGGGTTTTTACAATCCGTTAGCCGATAGTGGCGCCGGGAAATATGAAAAAACAGGAATTCTTAAACTTATTGAAAGAGCTAATAAAAATCCGGAGATACCTTATTTTCTGATATTGGACGAAATGAATTTGAGTCATGTAGAGAGATACTTCTCAGATTTCTTAAGTCATATGGAGACACCCGATAACCCTTTCGAACTTGATGGCTACAAAAACATAGATAATGAAGAGGTGGCGGAGAAATTATCTTACCCTGAAAACTTATTTGTAACTGGTACAGTTAATATTGATGAAACGACATATATGTTTAGCCCGAAAGTACTTGACAGAGCCAATGTTATAGAATTTAAACCAGATAAAGAGGATGTATTGGGAGTATTTGGTTTTGCTGGCCGGGAAGTAAAAATTACACCTGCAAAATCGGGTGTGGCGGAAGCGTTTCTTCGTCTTGCGAAAGAGGTAAGGCGTGGAAAAGGAAGAGTTGGCGAGCAGCAGATGGCAGAGATACGCGACATATTTACCGCAATATATGAAATTACAGAGAAGTGTGGGTATGAATTTTCATATAGAACTGTAAGAGAAATAAGGCAATATCTTAGTGCGGCTTGTGAGCTTGCTAATCCGTGGAATGATGCGGAGATGTATCGGGCAATTGATGAACAGATTTTGCAGAAGGTATTGCCAAAAATTCATGGTAACCAGAGACAAATGGGGACTATGTTGGATGAGCTGGAAGTAATATGCAAACAAAATGGAAAAGAATTTAGATTAAGTAGAAGAAAGATTGAACAGATGAAAGGAAGACTTGCTGCTGTTCAGTATGCAAGCTTTATTTAAACTATGATTGGTGCGATTTGCTTTAGCCTTGATGAAACATGCAGAGCAAGAATATATCCTGTGGGTGCATATAATTATATTGATTGGAATTCCGGATGCCTTACAGAACTTGGGGATGAATATGTTGGATATAATTATATTGATGGATCTGGACAACAGCCGGCTCTCAGTATTGCCCGGAGACTGGACGGCCAATATTTTCTCCGTCTGATAGAGACAAGAAGATATATAATTAAAATTGAAAATGATAATGGCGATGAAACAGAACTTCCACATTTACAAAACGAAAACAATAAGTATTTGAAATGCGAAAAAGACAGGAATTCAGTGGTTTTTCAATTTATAAACTATTTGGGCAGGTCTAAAATATATTTTAAAGAAATGGACAAGTACCTTCCATTTGAAGTGGTTCCTGATAAAATGAATTATGAAGATGATTATATCAGGTTGACCGAAGCGCTTGCTGAGGTATGTTCAGAATTATTGTTGGAATATTCGGGAGCCACATCAAATATATATGATCAGTCAGAAGAAGATAACAAAACATTGCTGGAACAGTTTATTTTTCTCAGGAAATTTTGCTATGGTGATAATCTGCAGGGAATATTTGAAGCTATAAAAAGGAATCCTGACAGGATGGTTGCCCAAGAGGAAGAGTTAAAGCCCTTTGGAAGTGGAATGCCATCAAAACAATTTCTGAGAAATCCCTTCTTATATAGTAAAGAATGGGTGAATGTGGCCAGACAAGATGCACAACAGGAAATATATGTTCCCAGGTTAGTATCGGTCACTCACAAATTTGACAGTCTGGATACACCGGTTAACCGGTTTGTGAAGTTTGCTCTTCATAAATTTGATTCAGTGTGCGTAGAACTGTGCCGGATGCTGGAAGCAGATGATAAGACTACACAGATAGAATGTTTGGAAGAAGCAAGAATAATTCATAAAATTCTTGATAATATTTTAAGAGATACCTTTTTTGATGAGGTTGGAACGTTAGATATTATGCCTCAAAACAATCAGGTGCTTCAAAAACGCGAGGGTTATTCCCAGATTTTTGCTGCATATACAATGTTGGAGTTGGCAATCCGGCTTGATTGGAAGGGCAAGGATCAGGTATATGAAGGGGAATCTAAGAATGTAGCCCTTCTTTATGAATATTGGCTCTTTTTTGAATTATATAAGATTGTTAAATCGATAGAGGGTTGTAGAACTGTCAAAATAAAAGAGGATCCGTTTCTTTTGATGAAAGATCGTTTGACAATTTCTCTTAAAGAAGGTAAAAAGTCATGCCAGTCGTTTGAAATAAAAAATTATGGGGTAAAAATAAATCTTTATTATAATAGGATTTTTTCAAGGACAGAATTTAAAACAACTAAGTATGAGGGCTCATATTCAAGATCATTTCGTCCAGATTATACTTTGGCAATCTTTCCGGCTTCTTTTGAAAATGGAAAATATAATGGAGAAGAAGCGGTTGTTAATGGGGCAGTGAGTTTTGTTCATTTTGATGCGAAATATCGCATATCAGATTTAACATCTCTTATTGGCGATAATAAGGAGCCACAATCAGATGATGTTGAGTTTGTTGACGATAAAATAGGATCTGTGATCAATACATATAAACGTGGCGATCTTTTGAAAATGCATACATATAATGATACTATACGTCGTACCGTGGGGAGCTATGTCTTGTATCCTGGATCGCATAGTGTTCATAATACAGGTAATAAGGTGTTTTGTTTATATGATGAAATTTTGCCGGGTGTAGGTGCCTTTTCGATAAAGCCTGGTATAAGTGTTTTGGGCGAGAATGAGCTTAAAACTTTCATTTTGTCATTGATTAAATCTGAAAAAGCCATGAATTCCCGTTTGAATCGTTTAAAATATTACACAGAAATGATATTGAATGAACCGTCAATATTTAACAGACAGTATATGGAAGCTGGCAATAAACCAATGAAAAAAGGTGATATGTATGTGATTGGATATATCCGGGCTGATTTTAAAAGAGATTATTATAGCTTTTTACAGGAAAATGGATTTTTACATACGGGATCAGAATTTCTTTTCTACTTTTATGCGATTAAAGGTAAGGATGTATATTCACATCATAAAGATGTTTTTAGGGCAGTTTATTTTAGGTTCTATATAAATCAGATATATAAAACTGACACATATTTGCTTGAACCTGTAGTATGTAGAATAATTTCAAATGAGTTAATATCAAAGAGTAAACTGGTAAATAATCTTCGTGATATGGGATTTTGTACTGAAGAAAATAGTCATCATGCGGATTTTTATTATGTTTTGAAGGTGAGAGTGGAAGCCGAGGATTATCAACGTAAAGAATTAAAAATAAGCGAAGTAAACAACCAAAATGGCAATGATGCAGTTAGCCCGCATTCTCCGAAATTGATGTTTTACTAAAGAGGTGATTTGTTGTGACAGATGTTCTTACAAAAGAACAGCGAAAAAAGAATATGCAGAATATCCGGTCTAAAGATACCAAAATAGAGATCATATTAAGGAAAGCATTGTGGAAAAACGGGATAAGATATAGAAAAAATTATTCAAAAATTCCGGGGACGCCGGATATGGCGTTAACAAAGTATAAGATTGCAATTTTTTGTGATAGTGAATTTTTTCATGGGAAAGATTGGGAACAATTAAAACCTCGCTTACAGAAAGGTGATAATGGAGAGTTTTGGGTAAAGAAAATTAGAAAAAACCGGGAGCACGATGAAAAAGTAAATAAAGAACTGCTTTTTTTGGGTTGGACGGTTATCCGATTTTGGGGCAATGATATTAAGAATAATACAGATGAATGCATTAGAGTAATAAAAGAAGCAATTTTTGATATAAAAATTGGAGAGGACGAGACGAATGATTAAGCAGAGAAGGCGGAGGAATATTTGGTTTGGAATAAAGAAAAATCTTCTTGCTTAAACCGGGATATGCTAAATTGAAATTGTATATATATGAGGAGGTTGCTTAAATGGCTAACTTCAGGACGAAAGCCAGAGCCATAGATTTGCTTGGCAAAAACCAGATTGCTGATTTACCGACAGCTATTACTGAACTATGGAAAAATGGCTATGACGCATATGGTGATTATCTTGTGGCAGGGCTGTATCGCGCGGGGTATCAGGATGTAAGTCAGGATATTTTCTTAATCGCTGACGATGGCAGAGGTATGGACTATGATGATATTCTGAATAAGTGGATTGTAATAGGAACTGGAAACAAGAGAAATACAAATGAACCATTATCTGATGAGGAACGTTTAAATAAAAAGCCACGAATTCCGTTGGGTGAAAAAGGAATTGGCCGCCTGTCAGTGGCCTATTTGGGTAATCATATGTTGATGCTTTCCAAAAAAGCCAATAGCAATATTCAGGTATTATTTATGAATTGGCAGATCTTGGAAAATTATGAAATGTTTCTGGACGAAGTTGAAATCCCCCTGACAAGTATATCGGATATGGAAGATATTGATGCGGCTTATGATAGGTTAAGAAAAGATTTCCTGAAAAATTTTGGAAATGATTCCGATGATCTGAGTAAATCATGGGAACGTTTTGCTAATGAAAAAGAGTCTGTAATGAAGTCGTTGAATGAATATAAGAGAATTCCGGAAGTCATAAAGGCAGATTTGGAATCACACTTTTCTGAAAAAAAACATGGAACCATATTTTTGGTCTTTGATCCGATATCTGAGCTGAAGGAATTAGAGAAAGAAAATAGTAAAGAGATCGTTTTAGCTGAGGAAAGGAAAGAAGCCGCAGAACATACAAACTATATTCGCTCTGCATTATCTGGATTGTTTAATCCGTTTGACGAAGAATTGACCAGAGAACGTGAAGAAAATTTAAAAAAAGGCGGAGTAAATGGGGAACCTGATGAGAGTCCGCGTTTTTTGATATATGATAGCACTGGAGAATATCATGATTTCCTGGACTTAAAAAGTTTTTATACAGTTGACGAGTTTGAAGATTGTGAACATTGGATTAAGGGATCTTTTGATAAAGAGGGAAAATTTAGTGGTGTTATCAAGGCTTATAATAATGAGTGTATTTCATATCAGTTTGCACCGAGACAACGTTTGCGCACCAGGGTGGGCGAAATAGAATTAAAAGTGGCATTTTGGGAGGCACAGCAGTCAAAGTCTATTATGTCCCCGGAAATATGGAAAAATTATGAAAAAAAAGCCGAGAGCTATAGTGGATTATACTTGTATCGTGACGGCTTCAGGGTTTTACCTTATGGCAGAACAGATTTTGATTTTTTGGGGTTTGAGGAAAACCGGTCGAAAGGCGCTGGTTACTATTATTTTTCGCATCGGAAAATGTTCGGATATATTGGTATTACAAAAGCTGGGAATCCACAATTGATTGATAAGTCAGGGAGAGAGGGCCTTATTGCCAATGATACCTACAGAAGCATGCGTAACCTGTTGAAGGAGTTTTTTAAGGAGGTCGCGATAAAATACTTTGGAACATCTTCAGAGGGACGCAGGAATTATACAGATGAGTTAGCCAAAAAGAAGAAACAGGATGCATTAATTGCACAGGAGAAAAAGAAAAACCGTCAGCAGTTAATGGCAATAAATAAAGAACTGAAGGAAAAAAATAAAGAAATGGATTCTGTTGAAGCAGAAATAAGTGTTCTGCAGAATCAATTATGTGAGGAACTAGAAAACCAGAAGATTGTAAAGAGCGAAGAAAGAAATTTGCTTTCACAAATCAGCAATTTGCGCTTGAGGATTCTGAATGCAAAAGTAATTGTTAATCCGGATGTGAGTCTTGAGGGGAATGAGAGTATTCAGGATTCGTTTTATACGCATGAAGAGCGGCGCAAGGCATTAGAAGCGGTCTTGGCTGAATTTAACAAGACAGTTATGGATAATGTATACAAAAATGCCCTGGTGGATGAATATAATGAAAAGTATGGTATTATAGCTAAAGAACTTGACCAGTCAATCAGGTTGTGCCGTGATCGGCTCAAAACAGTCACAACACAGATTGAGGAAAATGTAAATCACAAAATATCAGAAGTGGAAAAGATGTTATATTTATTTTCGCCATCTGCAATTAATCTGGAGGATCTAAACGAAGAGGATACAAAAAAATATTTGTCAGAGCTGACTGAAAAATATGAAGAAATGTTAGATGTATGCAGGCGGTTCGTGATGGATTATTTGAATAATTTGTCTGCTTTGGATATGGATGGGGAGGAATTAGCGCTTTTAGAGGCATATAAGAGTAAAGAAATCGAGCTTTCAGGTAAAGTTGACATTTTTTATGAGCTGGCTCAGGTGGGGATGTCAATAGAAGTAGTCGATCATCAGTTTAATGTGCTTTATGCGCAGATTCGTTCGGAATTAAAGATTCTGGCACAAGAGGCAAAAAAAGCTCCGAAATTAGAACCTGTATATAATGCGTTGCTTGTTTCATTTCAACATATGGAGTCGAATCATAAAATGTTGATGCCGCTTTACAGGAACACCCGGCGAATCAGAAAAAAGATCACGGGTAAAGACATTGAAAGCATTTTGATAAATTTTTATGGACAGGCTATGGATAAGGCGGGAATTTCATTTGTGTGTACACAGTGCTTTCTTGATCATTCATATGACAGCTATGAATCTATGCTTTTTCCGGTGTTTATTAATATTGTAAATAATGCGATTTATTGGGTTGGTTTTGTGGATGAAAAAAAGATAGAGCTTGATGTGCAGGGAAGTAAAACATTAATTATGAATTCTGGACCCCAAATGTCCCATACTGAACTGACGAAATGTTTTGAAATCTTTTATACAAAAAAACCATCCGGCCGGGGAATTGGATTGTATCTGGCAAAGAGGAACTTAAATGCAATAGATTTAGATATATATGCCAGTAATGACCCTGAACTCAATCGCCTTGGCGGGGCGTGCTTCGTAATTACAGCTATGAATGAGGATAATGGAGAAAAATAAATGGAATACGATTGCTATGAAGAAATTGTAAAGAAATCTTTACATTATGTTGCCTGTATAGATGATGAATTTGTGGATGCATATGAATGTTCAGACAATGCAGAACACGTAAAATTTACAAAAGATATGTATCAGACAATTGAACAGGTTTGTGATTGCCATGTTGAAATACTGCCATATTCCAAGGAGATTAAACCGGAACGTATAAAAAAATGTCTGGAAAACAAAGACTTATTAATTTTAGATTGGGAGTTGGCGGGCGAAAATCCTATATTACCGTTAAAAATTCTTGTTCAGGCATATGAAATGAGGCTGCCTTTTGTGTGCATTTTTACGAACAGAGCGGATGTAAATAATATTTGTCAGGTTATACAAGGTTATTTTTCGGGATACTCTGATTCTGAGGTCAATGATATTTGCAAGCGATGGATTGATGCAGGCATTATGGAGTCGGACTTTAAGTCAGAAGTATTGGAATTGAATCCGCTGTTAGCAGAAAAGCCAAATCTTAAAAAGATTATAGATCATGTGGGAGAATTGTTCGATGGTAATACGGAAGAATTGAAAAATTTGGAATATAGAAAAACTGGCGAATGGATTCCTTTATGGTTAAAGTGGTCAAATGCGATTTTACCAGAAAGACGACTTCACCGTGCATCAAAACCAGTGGATGAAACAATAATTATTGGTGGAATGTTAGTGTGCTGTTTATCAAAACCTGCTTCTCAGGCAGAAAAGGCGGTTACTATTGAGGAATTAATTCCTGCTATTGCGGCGAAAATAACAGAGACACCTAATAGTATTTTTAATATTATATGGTTACATTATTCCAATGCATTAAGATCTGTTTTGCAATTAAGGTCACAGTTGTTTTCAGAAATTGACGATAAAGCTTTGGGATATTTATCGAAAGAATTACTGGAACTGGAAGAGGGAGATGCTGTTTATGATAACTGGATGAAAGAACTTTTCAGAGATGAGATCCTGGATCGTATGGATGCTGTAGATGCGGAAAATCCGCTTCCTCAAAGGATCTTTGAAAGTATAAAAGGAAAATATGAAAATGTAGACCCGGCAAATCATGTGGAAGAATTGGTCGCGCTAAATGAAAAACTTATGGTTAATCATATGTATTCCGGTGTAAAGCATAAAATAGATTTTGGTGATGTTTTTGTTACGATAACAAATGGGGAAAATAACAAAGAAGCCTACTGGATGTGCGTAACACCTAAATGTGATTGCCTGCGTTCTGAAGAAAAAATAAATAATAATTACTTTTTTGTTAAAGGGGAAAAAATCGATAGTTTACATCGTGCACTTAAGAATGCAGAGTCGCAGTACCGGAGTTTCATAAGAAATGGTAAAGAAACTGTTCCGATAAATTGGAATACTAAATTGGTAAATGTGTATTTTGGAGAAGGACATAATTATGTTAATGGCATAGAGGAAGAACTTGAAGGATTCTGTGGCGGCAAAAATTATCGCTATACATATTTATGTAATATAAAGGAAAACTATGCCCAGCGAATGGCAAATGCATCTTTTGCAGAAAGCAACAGGGTGGGAATTACTTTGGCTCAGGTAAGAAATGATAAGAAGGAGACGCAAAATTAAACGTTCTCCTTCTTATGGAAGCTGCTGTAGTCTGTTTAAGATGTCCATAAAATAGCGGCCGCTGGCTTCTGCCAGCTTAGGAGGAACTGCATTGCCAACTTGTAGAGCGGTTTGCCCGCGTGTTCCCATAAAAACAAAATCGTCAGTAAATGATTGCAGGCGGGCGGCTTCACGCACTGTAATCGCGCGGTCTTGGACAGGATGTCCATAACGTCCTTTGCTGTAAGTGATGCAGCCTCCTGTAACAGTCGGTGCTGGAAGGTCGGGGTTAATAACTCCATAGACATCTGTATAGCCAACTTTTTTCCCGCTATGACAGTTTAATTGTAAATCCGGGGGCAGACATGTGCGGCTGCCTCCGTGGGAGTGGACATATTGAATCCTTCGTATGTTTATTGAAGTAAGTCCATTCGTTTCATGGTTGGGATATCCATCGGGTGCTGGTGCACCGGCAGCCACAGGCGGGAGATTTTCAAAAGCGACCTGTGCATTGACCCACGGAAGCAGAGCGGGATTGTTGGCCGGGTTATTGCTATGTGTTGCCGCGGGAAGGGAAACGGAGAAAGTATTATCCGCAGTGCGAAGCATATCATACGCATCGCGACGAATGCCATGCAACACAAGCCGTTTTCTGGTTTGGGGAATACCATAATCAGCACAATTGAGTATGCCTGATGTCAATTCGTACCATTGGCTTAGTTCATCGGTTGCCTGTTTAAAGATTTGCTTTCCACGACCGGTTTTAAGTCTGGGTACATTTTCCAGTTGAATGAATAATGGTTGGATATCCCGAACCAGGCGAACATATTCGAATATCAGATTATTGCGCTCGTCATTCTCCACATCCTCGTTGTCTCTTTGTAAAGAAGAGAAGGTCTGACAGGGAGGACATCCTGCAAGTAAAAGGAGTTCTCCTGTATGGATTCCGAGTCTTTGGAAAATATCTGCAGCATTTATGTTGCGTATATCATCAACAAGAACTTCACCGGGGAGGTTGCGGGTATATGAGTTAGCGGCAATTTGGTTAATTTCTATGCCTAAGGTGACACGAATACCTGCGTCATATAGGCCCCGGGATAATCCACCGGCACCGCAAAATAAATCAATAGCATTAATAGGAATATTGTTAAAGGCCATAGATATACTCCCCTTTTTCAAAGATATACATAATTAATTTTACACAATTTGAGCGAAGTCGTCAATAAATGCTGCTGATTATTATGAAATTTAGTTATTGGATAGTTACGAAATTTACATTGACAGATTGCCGTTATTTCTGTTGATGACAGAGAGCAGCATTCAGATAGGAGGGTAAAAATAAAATGAAAACCGTAAAAGTTGTGGTAGCGATTATCATAGCGGAAAACAAAATATTTGCAACCCAGCGCGGATACGGCGCTTTTAAGGATGGTTGGGAGTTCCCCGGCGGAAAAATCGAGCCGGGTGAAACTCCGCGGGAGGCATTGGTGCGCGAAATCAGGGAGGAACTGGATACAGAGATTGAGGTGCGGGATCTGTTGGATACGGTAGAATATGACTATTCGGATTTTCACCTGTCGATGGATTGTTTCTTTTGCAGAATAGTATCCGGTGATCTGGTTCTGAAGGAACACGAGGCCGCGCGGTGGCTGACAAGGGAAGATTTGGGAAGTGTGGCATGGCTGCCGGCGGATCTGGGAGTGGTTTCAGCTATTTCAAGAGGCTATTTACAGGATATAGGCTGACCGGCTTATATTTATTCAGCATATATACCGGACAGATTAAATAACACAAATAGAGGGACATCGAAGATTACCGGCCCGGATCTTTGATGTCCCTTTTGTCTCCCAAATCATTTGATAACAGTTAATGATTAAAAAATCTCCTTGCTTTTACACGCTTTCGAATTCTTCTACAATCTCTTTATCCGGCGGCGCCGTCAGCAGACTCACCACCACAATAACGATGCATGAGCAGACAAAAGCGGGAAGCAGCTCATAAATACCGAACACACCGCCGATCGGAGCAATCAGGAATTTCCAGATAAACACCATGGCGCCGCCGACGATCATACCGGCCAGAGCACCGTTGCGGTTTGTCCGCTTCCAGAATAGGGAGAACAGCATAACACCGCCGAAGGAGGCGCCGAATCCCGCCCAGGCGAAGGACACAATTTGGAAGACGGAACTGTCCGGATTGTGTGCCAGAATCACGGCGACCACTGCAATGATGATGACAGTCAGTCTCGCCATGACCATGGATGATTTTTCGGAGAGCTTGATGCCCAGACAATCCTTCAGCAGGTTCTGGGAAACACTGGAGGAGGCTGCCAGAAGCTGTGAATCCGCGGTGGACATGGTGCATGCCAGAATACCGGCGAGAATCAGACCGCGATTACGATAGCCAGTCCGCCGTGTGTACTCAGCAGCATGGCGGTTTTGATGACCAGGGTCTCGGACTCCGAAGATGTCGTAAAAATATCGATGGCTCCGGCCTGAGACATGGAATAGCCGATGATACCGATAAAAATGGCAATAAACATGGAGATCACGACCCATACAGAGGCGATCCGGCGGGACATTTTTAATTTGTTTTCATCCCGGATGCCCATGAAGCGGAGCAGGATGTGGGGCATACCGAAATACCCCAGTCCCCAGGCCAGCGTGGACGCGATAGTCAGGCTGCCGTAGGAGGATGATGTCCCGGACGCTGCGTCATAGGTATGGAACATATCGAGATATCCGGGGAGCGATTTCGCGTTGCTGACGACAACATCGAGACCTCCCGCTACATGCACGCCGAAAAAGATCACAACCACCAGAGCGATGGTCATGACAATACTCTGGATCAGGTCGGTCGTGCTGGCAGCCAGAAAACCGCCCAGTGTCGTATAGGCGACAATGATAACGGCACTGACCAGCATGGCAGGAAGATAAGGTACGCCGAACAGTGTGGAAAATAATTTGCCGCATGCCGCAAAACCCGAGGCTGTGTATGGCACGAAAAATATTACAATAATAAGGGCTGAGATGGCGAGCAGCGAGTGGCTTTTATCCCGGTAACGGTTTGAAAAGAAATCCGGAATCGTGATGGAGTTGTTCGCTTTCACCGAATACCGCCGCAGTCTCTTTGCCACGATCAGCCAGTTCAAATAGGTGCCGATGGCCAGACCGATGGCTGTCCAACCGGCGTCCGCGCAGCCGCTCAGGTATGCCACGCCGGGCAGGCCCATCAGCAGCCAGCTGCTCATATCGGACGCCTCCGCACTCATGGCGGTGACGATGGGACCGAGCTTACGACCGCCAAGATAGAAATCACTGACGTCATTGTTTTTTCTGGAATAGATGATACCGATCACCACCATCATCAACAGATAGATGATCATGATAATCAGCAGTCCGATTGTTTTGCCTGTCATAACACAATCTCCTCGAATAATAAATTTTTCCCTGTAACGGGTTTGGTGGGCTGCAGAAAACCAGTTTGTTCGCAGGTTAAATATTGTTTCAATATAGCATAAATCGTGTCAAACTGCAACTGACAGAGTTTGAAGGCGGAAAGTGCCGCATGATGATACATATATAAACTATAAATAAAATTTGTATAAAATGTATAGTTCTATCTTGCAATTCT
>Ga0192242_10202_pt1 | contig 28475 bp, 25 predicted proteins | sample Koala_Koa27_J3_FD_131235 | JGI IMG/M metagenome (GOLD analysis project Ga0192242, IMG submission 131235) | Enriched cells from koala feces incubated with labeled cellulose particles, San Francisco Zoo, California, United States - Koala_Koa2-7_J3 ...
CCCGCAGAAAAACGACAAACTGAACTCCTTCTATACTCAGGGGCAGATTCACAAATCCCTCTGTGTCTCCCGGTTTATACTTAAAACGTTTCAACTCCTCCTGTGTGAGGGTGATCAATGCCGCCTGTCTTTCCGGATAGAGCTTCATCTTTTCATACAACACATATCCCATCAATCGCAACCGGGATTCCGAATGGACCTGGTTCACTTTCCGGTAGATAGCGTCTTTATCAATACCTTTTTTGATCAGTTCACTGATAATCGTATAGGTCTCCGGTTTATTGGAATTATAGGTAAAAGAACCGGTATCAGTCATCATACCTGTATAAATCGATTCCGCAGCCTTTTTGTTCAGCAAGTTGAACATACCCATCTGGCAGATAAAACGGAACACTAATTCACAGGTAGAAGAAGATTCCGGATAAGACATGGTTACCCGGCAAAAATCCGCCGGATTGAGGTGGTGGTCAATCATCACCTTTCTTCCCGGAGCAGAGACGACAGCAGGCGCCAGCTTTTCGATCCGTTTCGGTTCATTAAAATCCAGACAGAAGATCACATCCGCTTCCCGGATCAATTTCTCTGCAAAATCAGGATATTCCTCATGGATCACGATTTCTTTGACACCAGGCATCCATTTATAAAAAGAGGGGAATTGGTTCGGTACAACCACATTCACATAGTCTTTTCCATACTCGTTCAAAAAATGATAGATCCCTAATGAGGAACCTAACGCGTCTCCATCCGGAGAGACATGGGAGACAATCACAAAACGCTCCCCTTTTTCAATATATTTTTTAGCTTTCTGGATTTGTTCTTCGCGAATGATTTTCGTAATCATATATTATTTTGTTTGGTCTTCAAAGGTACTATTTTTTTATACACTAAGAACAGTCCGGTGTAACTTAACACTAATCCAATAAGATCAAACCGGATCATCAGGGTACTATACGGGATCCGGCTAAACATCTCCACGACCCAGACCATACTGCCACAAAGCCATTCAATGATTCCGCCCAGCCACCCGGAACCCGGAATCCAGGCCGGGATCAAAAGCCACAGAAAAGTAAGCGGTATCAATAAAGTGGTAAGAAATGTCAGTGGTATATTGGTTAACAGGAACAACAACGGAAAATACCCGAAATAATATAAACAGAGAAATGTCACCCCTGTCTGCGCAGACAAGGTCACAATTACCCAACTCCAGGGAATAGCGATCAACGGATTCTTAACCTCTATCCGGTTATAGACCGGATAAAACAGGTGAATCGAAAGGACAGCTACATAACTTAACTGGAAACCGATATCAAAGAGATACCATGGATGGTAGACCAGCATCAGAAAAGCTGCGGCAGCCCAGGTATTATAACCATCTATCCCTCTCCGGAATTGCCGGCCTGTGAGGTAGAGAGAGAGCATTAAGCCTGCCCGGACAGCCGAAGGAGACAATCCGGTCAACACCACATAGATCCATAAAAAAACAAGGACCAGAAAAAATTTGACCCGGCCACTCCACCCGGTAGAAGGAAGAAAAAAGAATAACCAGCCCAGAAAACTTCCGGCAATCGCTACATGGAATCCACTGACAGCTAAAATATGCGCCACACCCGTAATGGAGAATTGCTGACGGGTTTCCCGTTCCAGGTTCTGCTTCTCTCCGAAAGTGATGGTTTGCAGAACAGCCAGTTCTTTATCAGCTAAGGATAGTTCATGAAGAGAAGAAAGGATCTGATCTTTTAGTTCGTTAGCCTGTGGCTCATACGGGAGTTCCCATGAAAATAAAGAGCCTTTTTGCTGGATATAAAAAGTAACCTGTATGGATAAGAACAGTAACAAGACAGAAAACAGTACACCCCATACCCAACGGGCATGGTAGGAAAGAGCCACTCTCTCTTTCTTACAGCTACATCCAATCAGGGTGAACCCTGCCGGTACAAGCAGGATAAAAAAAGAGATCTTCTCTAACGGAAACCAGGTTTGCAGGAATATACCGGTTATCCATACGAGAAGCGGCCGGACAAACGGCCGTTTCTGCAGTTCTTTCATCAGTTAAGGTTTGGTTCGTTATCTGGTTTTCTTTATAGCTCCTTCAGTTCCCGGATCGTCTGTGCCGGATCCGGTGACCCAAAAACAAAAGCTCCGGCAACGAGGATATCCGCTCCGGCTTCTACCATTTGCTTCCCTGTTTCCAGATTGATTCCGCCATCGACTTCGATCAGGGTATTCAATCCTTTCCGGAGGATCATCTCTTTTAACCTCCTGGTTTTATCCACAGAATGCTCAATAAAATGTTGTCCGCCAAATCCCGGATTCACAGACATCAACAACACCATATCCACATCCTGGATAATATCTTCCAACAAGCTGACCGGAGTGGCAGGATTTAAAGTGACTCCTGCTTTCATTCCTGCCTCTTTTATAGCCGTAACCGTCCGGTGCAGATGGGTACAGGCCTCATAATGGACATTCATCATATAGGCTCCGGCTTCCGCTACTTCCGGGATGAACTTCTGCGGTTCCACGATCATCAGGTGCACATCCATCGGCTTCTTACAAACCGTTTTCACCGCATCCAACACCGGAAAGCCAAATGAGATATTCGGAACAAATACCCCATCCATTACATCCAGGTGAAGCCAGTCCGCTTCACTCTCATTGATCATTTCTATCTCCCGCTGCAAATGTAAAAAATCACCAGCCAGCAGGGATGGCGCTATTTTGTGTTTCATATTTTTCCTGCCTTTTCTTTATATAACAAACAAAGGTACATAAAAAGAAGAAAGAAGGTGTCCCAAAAGTAAAACGAGAAATTAAAAAAGCTACGATTTATAAGTAACTACCCCGACAGGGGTAACATGTAAATAACCGCGGGATGCAATCCCGTGGTAGACAGAGACTCTCCTCTTATCAACCCTAAAAGGGTTGAACCCACTTCGGGGTTCTTAGTAGGGGGATACTATCTGCCACGGGATTGCATCCCGCGGTTATTTACATTCAAGCCCTTCGGGCTTACAAACTGTAACTTTATCAAAGAGCATATACACTTTGGGGACACCCATTTTCACGAAATTTCCTAATTCAGAACAAACCCACACAAGTCATTGTTCATCACGGGTTCTGTGTGATACACCCGGGCAAACTGAGTCAGAAAGTCCAATGTTCTTTTTTCGGCGTGCTTCTGTCTTCTGTCTGGTTGCTGTTCTTTTTATCCAATTTCTTCATGCATTGAGTAGAACAATTCTTCATAGGCACTTTTTTAATGTTATACTAAAAAAACGCATATGCCACCTACTTATTGCATGCAGGTAAAAATATTTTCAGGATCAGGCCAAAGAGAGTTCCATTTGATTCTCTTCCGCCAGACGACGCATATTCAGAATCGCATACCGCATACGTCCTAAGGCTGTATTGATGCTCACTCCGGTCAGGTCTGCAATTTCTTTAAAACTCAGATCCTGATAGTAGCGCATCTCTAATACCTCACGCTGATTGTCCGGTAGATGTTTGATCAGTTTTTTCACATCAGACAAGACCTGATGGCGAACCATATTATCTTCAATAGTTCCGTCACAAAGTTTTACATTATTGAACAGGTCTACTTCCACCTCGTCGTTTGAAACCGTATTCTCACTCCGCTCCTGACGGAAGTTATCTATAATCAGATTATGAGCAATACGGGTGATCCAGGCTTTAAACTTACCGGTCTCCGTGTAGCGACCCTGTTTAATAGTCATAATCACTTTCACAAAAGTCTCCTGGAAGATATCTTCCGTCAGATCTCTGTTTCGAACAATAAAATAAATATAGGAATGAATGGTGCTTTTGTAACGGTTTAACAACACATCAAAAGCTGCATTTTCACCTTGCGCATAACGAACAACCAACTCTTCGTCGGCCATCATTTTTAATTTGCTCATTACTTTCTGTTTTTGGGATTCGTCGAGTAATGTGTATGCTATAGGCAAAAGGATTTAATTGTTAGACATTTTTTATTTCGAAGCAAATTAAGTAAAAGTAATTTAAACAAGCAAACTTTTGGTTTATTTTTATTAAAAAGAATATCCCCTGCCCGTACTTTGTAGTACGAACAGGGGATATTTTTGTACAAAATCCTTAGATTCGCTTAAAACTTATATCCAAGTGTCAAAGCGACACGATGTGCTTTATCTTTCAGGGAAGCCGGATTGGAACCCACAACCACTGTGTTACCATTTATATCTTTGATGTTATCATCCACGGCAGTTGCAGAGAATAAATAGGCATTCTCTCTATGTTCTCTATATACGTATGCTAAATCCGCATAGAAGCTACGGGTAAAACGGTAACCGAAACCTACCGAATAGGAACTTACTCCCCTGTCAACCGTGTAATGAGGAACAGTACCGGATGTAAAGATCTCATATTCTCCATTTTGCAGAGCACTGGTAGCAGAACTGCTTTGCCAGCTACCACCCGCACGAACCGCAAACTGTGGAGTAACTTTATACTCTGCCCCTACTCTCAGTGTATGTGTACTTTTGAAATCCTGTTTGATATAATCCGTTTCATCCACCCACTCATATCCGTCCGCATCATACAAACGGGTATTAGAGAAGTTCGACAATTCATAATCCACACTGATCAACGCATCCTGGCCAATAATCCCGGCCGCACTGAAAATCCAGCGGTCCGGTGTGCGGAAACGGTATTCCGAATAATTATATTCAGGAGTCTTAGCATCGTACTGAGGGACATGCTTTCCGCTGTTATCATAATATCCATCAATATAAGTACCTGCTTCCGCATAGTAATAGTCTGTTAGTTTATACCAGGTGGGAGAATTATAGGCTACCCCCAAACGCAGGAAGTCAGCCGGACGGACAATAGCACCAATATTAAATGCATACCCGGTTCCATCCGTAGCTAAAGAGTTATCTAAATACAGGTTATCCGATCCTCCGAACGTTTCATCATAAGTCGAGTACATCCGGTAATTCATATCCGTTACCGCAAAAGTAGCTCCCAGGAAAACCAAATTGGAAATATTCGTGGCAAAAGAAAAGTTATATTGGTCAATTCCCCCTTTTTCACTGACTGTCAGGGTTGAATTAGAAGGTTCATAGTAAAGCCATTCGGTATCCCCATCCTGTTTATATTTACTACCGCTGTTATTCCATTCACCAAAGCCTGAATGATAGTTATTGGAAGATCCCGGATTGGTTCCAAAATAGCCAGCCTCATATCCTAACACAGACATCCAACCCAGATTCCGGTTATTATAAGGATCATATCCTCCGTCTATCCAGATCAGGTCATTCTCATTAATACCATAAGAAATAGCCGCCGCATAATCTGCTAAAGAAAAAGATTGTCTTCCGGAAACCCGGTAGGTACGGTCAAAACTTTTGGCACGATGATAACCGAATCCGAAGTTCCAGCCAATGATCCCTTCATCATTACCGGTAGGGAAATAACCTACATAAGAGAAATTATCCAGGTTAAAGCGGGTTTTACTTCCGGTCGCATTCGTTCCGTTGAAATCAGAACTTGCATTCATCATATTCAAACTAACGGAGGTCACTATTTCAGAACTACGAAAAACACCTAAACCGGCCGGGTTGGTACTCATCACGGAAACATCCCCGCCTAAAGCACCAAAGGCACCACCCATCCCCATAAAACGGGCTGTTCCATTCATATCTTTCTGAGAGAGTTTATAAGCATCCATCTCACCTTGTGCCATCAATGCGCCTGTACCTGTTAAAAACGCGGCCGCTAATACACATGTAATCTTCTTCATCGCTACTCTTATTTTCAAATTCTTAGATTTAAAACAAGGGTACGAAAATCGTACCCTTTTACTAACAATATATCAGTTTATATTTCTGTTTATCTGCGGCCACCACCACCGGATGAACGGCTTGAACCACCACCGCCACCACCACTGGAACGGCTGCTGCCGGCTGAAGAACTACCCATGGAAGAGCGGCTGCTACTACCGGAAGAACTTCTGGATGGTGTATAGGATTGAGTACTCCGGGTTGAACTACCGCTATTCACAGCGGAAGAAGAACGGGTACTCCGGTTATTAGAAGGCGCAACAGACTGACGGTTACTGCTGCCGGAAGCAGATGTTCCGGAAGATTCCCGTGTGACTCTCGTACGGCTGGATACACCGGATGTCGTTGAGTTGTTACTCCGGGTAGTCGCATTGTCTGAAGAACGAACAGTGGTTCCGGCGCTACCTGAACGGGTGGTTGCCGTACCTGTACTACGGTTGATTGAACGGGTGCTCACCGAACTGTTAGAGCTGCTTCTTAAAGAAGAACTGTTCCGGCTGCTGGTTGTATTACTTCTCACACTACTTGCGGAAGTTCCCCTGCCTGCAGTTGAACGGTTGGAAATACCTCTTGTGGTCGTTGACCGTCCGTTATTCCGGTAGGTGTAAGGAGAGTAGTAATGATGATGGTGGTGATGTCCCCAATAGCCACCGTAATAACCTCCCCAATATCCTCCGTAGTAGTAAGGACTGTGCCAATACCAGGGACTATGATAACCGGCGTAAAAACCGCCCCATCTGCCACCCCAGCCAAAGCTCCAGCCCCAGGAAGGACCGTACCAGCCGGAATAGTACCATGGATCATACCAACCATAATAGGAAGGTCCCCAACCATAGCCCATATTTACATTGACATTCACCGTAGCATATCCATCATTGTAGTCCGTATCATATCCATAGGCATAATATCCGTCACTTAAATAAAGATCTACCTGGTCAGCACCGGCAATGGATATTTTACTGGGAGAGTGGTAACGGATAATACGTTCCGTATATTCATTGTCGGAAGAGCGTTTCTTATCACTCTTCACTTCAACCCGGCCATCATCCACAGTTTCGTCCCCGTAGTATGGCTCTTCGATATCCATACTCACATACCGGCGATTGTACTCATCAACATCACGCGTATTACTGCTTACTGCAGAAGGAAGGGATGTTTTCAGCGGCTCGTCCTGTACAGCTTCCGCAATAACCCAATTTGTTTCCTGCGGAGATTGTACCACCTGTTTCTCTTCAGTTTTTTTCTTTGTCTTACCTGAAGAGAAATACACATCATCGAAGAACTCCTCCTGGGCATTCATGGTGAAAGCTACCAGAAGCATTCCGATCAAGGATGTCATTTTAATGGGTTTCATACGTTTTCTCCTCCTCTTGTTTTTAATAAATACTCTTTGTTTTTCTATTAGACTGACTTTACCAGTCAAGGGTTTAAATGCGTCCTGCTCCAAACAAAAAAAACATTTCCGCATTCATATACAAATATAACTTATTTCACCCGGATTTCCAAGCCTCTATATAATATTTAACTATATCATAAATGACTGTCTTATGGATACATGATACGGGTTCACAAAGAAGATGAAAAAGAAAGGAAAAACGCTGCATGAATGAACCGGATAGTCTATCATATAGAGGCAGGCGAAGGTTACTAAGAAAAGCGACACGAATATATACTATTAACTACAAATAAAAAACAGCGCAAATCTTAAAGACTTTGCACTGTTTCCTGCGGTTTCAGATAAGATGCCTGGTAAGGAAAAGGATCCACCAGATTCACCTTGATACTATTTCCTGACTTTACACAAAGAAGGCTTTTGTCCTGCAATTCCTGGCTATTCATATCGAACAGCAGCTTCGGATCAAAGTGATGTCCATTCACCCGGACCTCAAAGTGTAAATGATCGGTCGTTGCCCTACCGGTCCGTCCGACTAATGCGATCGGTTGTCCGGCAGTCACCCGTTCACCCGGTTTGACCAGATTTTTAGCATTGTGGCTATACAAGGTCTCTAATCCGTTATAATGCCTTACTACAATCACATTCCCATAGGCTGCGTATGGTTTCGACATACGGACTACCCCGTCAAAAGCAGACACAATCGTATCTTTTGCGAAGGTTTTCAGATCGACACCCGTATGGTTTTTACGGTTTCCTTTATAGTCCGAAATCAACTTCGCACCCCGAAGCGGAAAGGAATAAGCATCCTCCCGGATCTGTGTCAGGTCAATCAAAAGTTCATTGTCCCAGGCAAACAGCTTGGGATCTCTCACGGTAACATCCTGCATATCACTTGCCGTAAAGACATCAGTGATATCCACTCTGGTTACATCCATAAACTCACTATCGTCCAAAATAGCAACAGACTCAAAGGCATTCAATTCTAACTGTGGTATCTCAAATGTTATTTCAGGAAATACTACCTGTGCGGCAGGTTTCCATGAATTAGTTTGAGTAGTAGTCTGAATTGTATGGCAAGTAGAGAAAGCGACTAAGGTTGAAACACATAGTAGTAGGTTATACAGTTTTTTAAATCTCATAATTCGTTATTTGGTTCCTGCAAAGATAAACAAAATTCCTGTTTTTATAAAATAAGTGCCGGAAGCGTTCACTTTTTTTCACCTTCCCCAACGGTTCTTCAACGTTTGGCCGAAACCGGTTTTCATATATTCACATATATTAAATGAAGTAGATAGTATATAGTAGATGATCGTTAATAATAAAATAGTTAAGCAGGAAAATCCGTATGTAAAATACGACTAACGATCATCTACTTCTGTCAATTATTTCTTTTCTGCAATTACCCGGTCATATATAAACAGGGCAATAACAGCGACCAGCCCTATCGCAAACAGTACTATCCACAATCTGGAAGGTGAGTAGGTGTCCCAAAGGATATTGGTTAACTCTCTGGAGCTGACATTCAACTGTCTGGCTACTTCCGTAAAATAGGCATTATTGGATAATCCTTCCGGGATCTGCAGGCCTTGTTGTGCCGCATAATCCTGTACGATCGTTACCTTATCTGACATCTTCTGGTACACATTTCCGGAAATGTATCCGGCCATCACATTTCCCAGAAATACAGGGATGAAAGAATATCCCATATATAACGCTTTCTTGTCTGCCGGAGCAATACGCCCGATATATTCCGTAATTTTAGGAGAACCTGCCATTTCTCCTAACGCAAAGATCAGGATCGCCACTAACGTAAACAGAACATTTTGGGAAACCAATGTCAGGGACATCCCGATAGAACACACCAGAAAACCACTCATCATGGATTTAAGAGGTTTCATCCTCATCACAATACTGGAAACGATGATCTGGAAAGCAATAATATATAAAGCATCCATATTGGTGATGAATTCAGAGTCCATTACACCGGGGGATACACTATAATTTTCAGCAATAAAAGGAAGATAGGTATTAAAGAAATTAAATACGGCACTTGTATCCACCCACTGAGAGATAAACACAGGTAAGGTAAAGAACAACTGGTTATACATCGTCCAGAAACCGGCCACGATCAGGAGGAAAATAAGGAATTTGGTATCCTTGAAAATCCCTCCCATATTCCGGAAAATAGTGGCAAAAGTCTTTAACAGGGATTCTTTAGGGGCATTATTCTTTTCTCTCGGAGGTTCATTATAGAAAAATAAAAGAATGAAATTCACCGCAATGATCGCCGCGGAAACATAAAAGATCAGGTGAGAGGTTCCCTTAAATAACAAAGTGACCATAGGACCGAAAAAGGCACCGATGTTCACCATCATATAAAAAATCCCAAAACCGATGGAAGCAGTTTCATCGGTAGTCGTTTTAGCAATGGTCGCAGAGATCACCGGCTTAAACAAAGCAGCACCCAAAGCCAGATATAAATACATGAGAAAAACCCCGGTAAACGTAGAAAACATAGGTAGTAAAATAAAGGCCGAAGTATAGATCACAAAAGCAAGAAACAGGACTTTTTTATAGCCGTAACGGTCTGCGATCGCTCCGGTCAGGACCGGCAGGAAATACAATATACCGGTTCCCACCCCCATAATCGTACCTTTCTCTGCCTGGGAAAATTCCAGCCCTCCCATATCGGAAGAACCTGTCAGATAATTAGCGAATAACATGAAAAAACCGTACCAGGCCCATCGTTCAAACAGTTCGATCGTGTTCGCGACCCAAAAAGTACGGGGAAACTTACTGAAAATACTCATAACTAAAATTGTTTTTTACGCCCCTGCTAAAAGGGTATGTGTGTTACATGATTAATTTCTAAGGGAAATTAAGGGTTGGACGCAAATATAATAGGAAAAGTTCAGGCATACAAAAGAGAAGGTATTTAATCCGTGTTTCCCGCGTAGGCGGGGATCGCATGACAACTGTCGGTTGTTCCCATTAAATAAGAACTAACTGTCGGTTTCTCTGCGATCCCCGCCTATGCGGAGAATCCGTTTACAACCTTCCGGGTCATTCTTCCGGGATAGCCAACGGACGATTCAATAACCGGTAGACATAACATTGCATGATGTATAACATAGGAGCTGCGATCAGAAGGCCTATACCAAACAAAACAGCACCTATTATAAGCACCAGGACCATGACGAACGCCAGGAGGATCAATGGTAAAGACTGTCCCCGGGTGATATCCCAGCTATGTTTCAAAGCATCGATAGCGCCCATATCATCATCCACGATCGCCGCGACATAAAACTGAAGCCGGATAGCCATATAAATACCCGGAAGCACTAATAGAATAAGTCCTATGATAAAGATAGCGGCAAAAAGGATCCCACCGATAAAAGTCGCGAAAAACTTCCTTGCCTGCTGGCCATAGGCGGAAAACTGAGGTTCTTCCCCATCCATAGTCTGGAAAATATTTTTATAATACCCCAGATAAAAAACTAAGGAAAAGAGGGCGAGCACGAGGCTCATAAATAACCGGGTCACAGAAGAAGGGGGCGTATATAACTGAATACCCCAGAAGATCATATAAAGCAGGATATAACCGGTAAATAATCCAACCAACACCCAAACCTGAGACTTAAGGTATCTCCACGAAGCTTTCACCACCTCGGGAATCACAATTTTAGCTTCCATACTCTTGAGTTCTTTTATGATTAAGTAATTACAAATTTATAATTTATTACGAAGAATACAATTCCATTTACCTCAAATATTTATCCGGGCTCTTTCATAAAACCATTTTATATTCCCGGGAGTTTCGCAGGGCTGTTAAATTTTCTTACAAATATCTTATATGCTGATTATTCTATCCTGTAAGGGTACCAGCAACAGCCCAGGGCTGAGCGAAGCGAATCCCTGGGTAAGGTTACGAAAACAATAACCCTGTAAGGGTTTCACTCTCTGTCAATGAGTCAATAACAAATATGCAACCCCCTACAGGGTTGAATCATCCTACTTTACCACCCAGGGGCTCGCTTCGCTCAGCCCTGGGCTGTTGCTGGTATCCTTACAGGATAGAATAATCAGCATATAAAACATTTACAAGAGAATTTAACAGCCCTGCGGGGGTTCCGGGATGGGTAAAAAAAAGCGCTCCCGGACTTTCTTTGTAACTATCCGGAAAGGGAAATCGCTCAATCCCTTAACCATATTTAAATAAATCACCGGAACAAAACAGCCATCTTAATCATTTTATACATGTTTTACTTATAAACTCAAAAGAAAATCCATTATATGTTGATAATGAATAAAAACTACTGTTCTTTTCTCTTTTCCCTATTTCTGGCAAGCCTGTTTCTTCTCATTTCCGGGACTGGATGTAAGAAAAAGGAAAATAAACAGGCAGCGGCCATGCAACAAATGCAGCAACAGGTAAAAGCCTATGCAGTGATAGCCGTAGAGCCTGAGAGAGCCGTGATTAAGAGTGCCTATCCGGCATCCATACGAGGGAAACAGGACATTGAGATCCGGCCGATGGTAGATGGGTTTATTACCCAGGTACTCGTGGATGAAGGCTCTTTTGTAAAGAAAGGACAGGTCATGTTCAAAATAGATCCTGTGCAATATCAGGCAGCCGTAGAAGTGGCACAGGCCAATGTCAATGTGGCCCGGACCAACGTGCAGACGGCTCAGCTCACCTACAGGAATAAACGGGACCTGTGGGACCAGAACATTATCAGCGATTATGAACTCCAGACCGCAGAAAACGATCTGGCTTCCCAGTCAGCCCTATTGGAACAGGCACAGGCCCAATTAGTCAGCGCACAAAAAAACCTCTCTTTCACCAATGTAGTCAGTCCTTCGGACGGAGTCGTCGGAACCATTCCTTACCGCATCGGAAGCCTGGTGGGTCCTTCGATGACCACACCCCTGACTACGGTGTCTGACATCTCCGACATGTATATCTATTTCTCCATGACCGAAAAACAGTTATTAGACATTACCCGTCAGGGAGGTCCTATCCAATTAAATATTGACCGGATGCCACCCGTCCAACTCCAGTTAGCAGACGGTACGATCTATCCGCAGACCGGAAAAGTGGAAACGATCAGTGGCGTGATCGATCAGCAGACAGGATCTGTCAATATGAGAGCGACCTTCCCTAACCGGAATCACATCCTGCGCAGTGGCGGAACGGGAGTGATCCTGATCCCACAAACCATACCGAATGCGTTGGTCATTCCACAAAAGGCTACCTATGAAATCCAGGATAGGGAATTTGTGTACAAAGTAACCGGGCATGCGGCAGACAGCGCACTCGTCCGTAGTACGGAAATCCGGACACAGGATATGAACGACGGAAAAACGTATTTAGTCACACAAGGGTTACAGGCCGGGGACAGTATTGTGGCAGAAGGGGTCAGCAGCTTACGGGATAGTACCCGTATCAAACCGGTCACCCCGGAACAATACGATGCATTGGTGAAAAGCATGGGACAACAGGCACCTGCCGGAGCTGCAGCAAAAGGAGAACAAGAGAAAAAAACCCAAAGAATAATCCATTATGAAATTCGATAGATTTATTGAACGGCCGGTTTTATCCACGGTGATCTCTGTGTTGATCGTTATTTTAGGTATACTGGGATTAACCCAGTTACCAATTACACAATATCCCGATATCTCCCCTCCTACTGTTTCCGTCAGTGCGACCTATACAGGTGCGGATGCACAGACCGTCCTGAATAGTGTGGTGGTTCCATTAGAAGAACAGATCAACGGAGTAGAGAACATGACCTATATGACCTCTACCGCCTCTAATAATGGTACGGCAACCATTACCGTATATTTCAGACAAGGCACCGATCCGGACATTGCGGCCGTCAATGTGCAGAACAACGTCTCCAAAGCCACCGCACTCCTGCCTGCAGAAGTAGTGAATGCCGGCGTGATTACCAGCAAAAGACAAACCAGTATCCTGGAAATATTTACCATCTACAGTTCAGATGACCAATATGATGAGGTCTTTCTGCAAAACTACGTAGAGATCAATCTCCTGCCACAGATCAGCCGCGTGAACGGTGTCGGACAAGCCGCCGCTTTCGGTAGCAAAGATTACTCCATGCGCATCTGGCTGCAACCGGATGTGATGGCACAATACAACCTGGCTCCATCGGATGTCATAGCCGCCCTCGCTGCACAAAACTTTGAGGCTGCACCGGGAGCCTTCGGAGAAAACAGTGACCAGACCTTCCAGTATTCCATGAAATACACCGGACGCTTAGAAGAAACGACACAGTTTGAAGATATTATTATCCGTGCCACAGAAGACGGACAGATCCTGCGCATGAAAGATGTGGCCCGGATAGAATTAGGAGGATTAAACTATCAGATTGAAACCAGTTCGGACGGGCACCCAGGTCTTGCCGTAGCCGTTTACCAGACCGCAGGCTCGAATGCCACCGAGATCATTACGAACATCAATAAACTACTGGAAGAGGCAGAAAAGGACTTCCCTCCGGGTGTAAAATATGAAATCCTGCTGAGTGCCAATGATTTCCTGTACGCCTCTATCCATGAAGTGATCAAAACATTGCTGGAGGCCTTCCTGCTGGTGTTTATCGTCGTTTTTATTTTCCTGCAGGATTTTCGTTCCACACTCATCCCGGCGATCGCCATTCCGGTGGCCTTGATCGGAACCTTCTTTGCGATCTACCTGATTGGTTTCAGCCTGAACCTGCTCACCCTGTGCGCCTTGATCCTGGCGATCGCGATTGTGGTGGATGATGCCATTGTGGTGGTGGAAGCCGTGCACGCCAAACTGGACCAGGGATACGATTCTCCCCTGAAAGCAGCCTTGGATGCGATGGATGAAATTTCCGGCGCGATCATCTCCATCACATTAGTAATGATGGCTGTGTTTATTCCGGTTAGCTTCATCGGAAGTACGTCCGGTATTTTCTACCGCCAGTTCGGTTTCACAATGGCTTTCGCGATCGGTATTTCCGCACTGAACGCACTGACGCTCAGCCCGGCACTTTGTGCGATCTTCCTGAAACCGAAACAGGAGACGGAAAACCGGAAAAAAGGTTTTATGACCCGCTTCTATGATAAATTTAATCACGTCTACGATAAAGGAGTAGAAAAATATAAACGGGGAGTCGTCTTTTTCATGGGACATAAGATAGTCACCTTTGTGTTGTTCGGTGCCTTTTGTGTACTCCTTTTCTTTTTGATGAAAACAACCCCTTCCGGATTGATTCCCAATGAAGACACCGGAACTTTTTTCATCACCGTAGAATTAGCCCCGGCCACCTCGCTGGAACAAACAGATTCTGTGATGGACCAGATCGACCATATTCTCCAGTCCATTCCGGTTCTGCAAAGCCGGACCCGTGTCGTGGGAATGAGTCTGATAGCAGGAAGTGGTAGCTCCTATGGGACCATTATCTGCCGGTTGGCAGATTGGAAAGACCGTAAAAAGAAGGGGGAAGATGTGAACAGTATCATCGGGTTGTTATATGCCAAAACCCAGGTCATCAATGACGCCCGGATCCTGATCTTCGCTCCTCCGATGATCCCGGGATTCAGTATCACGAACGGATTTGAATTTGATCTCCAGGACAAAACCGGCGGGGACATTAATCAATTCTACCAGGTGGCACAACAGTTTTTGGCCACCCTGAACCAACGGCCGGAGATCACAACCGCACAAACTTCTTTCAATCCGAATTTTCCGCAATACCTGATCGAAGTGAACGTACCACAGGCCGTAAAAGAAGGCATCAGTCCTTCGGATATCCTGACTACGCTTCAAAGCTATTACGGAGGATATTACGCCTCCAACTTCAACCGGTTCGGAAAACTCTACCGGGTCATGGTACAGGCGGATAATATCTATCGCAGAAATCCGGAAACACTGAACAACATCTATGTGAAAAGTAGTAACGGAATGGCACCGATCACCCAGTTTGTCACGCTCACGAGAGTCTACGGTCCACAAAACATTTCCCGGTTCAACATGTACAATGCCATAGCCATCACCGGTAGCGCAGCCGATGGATATAGCTCCGGACAAGCGATCCAGGCCATTGAAGAAGTAGCCGCCCAGACCTTGTCGGCAGACTATTCCTTTGAATTTTCAGGATTGACACGAGATGAGGAAACTTCCAGCGGCAACACCAGTATCATATTTATACTCTGTATGCTATTTGTATACCTGCTTTTAAGTGCCCAGTATGAAAGCTACATCCTGCCCTGGGCGGTGATCCTTTCCGTTCCGTTCGGATTGGCCGGAAGTTTCATTTTTGCCCGGATGATGGGTATTACGAATAATATCTATTTACAGATCTCCCTGATCATGTTGATCGGATTATTATCCAAAAATGCGATCCTGATCGTGGAGTTTGCCTTAGAAAGAAGAATGGCCGGGCAAACCATTGTCTGGTCTGCGATCCGGGGTGCGGTCGCCCGTTTGCGTCCGATCCTGATGACTTCCCTCGCACTGGTCATTGGTTTGTTGCCCCTGATGTTTGCCCGCGGTGTGGGTGCCAACGGGAACAATGCACTCGGAACAGGGGCAATCGGGGGTATGTTTATCGGGATGATCTGCCAGATATTTATTGTGCCTGCATTTTTTGTCATTTTCCAGTATTTACAGGAAAAGGTAAAACCCATACAGGTTGAGAAAAAAGAAAACCCTCAGGAAAATAAACAAGTATGAAACGAATCATTTGCTATATACTCTTTCTATGCGTAGGGGTGACCGGTTGCCACATCTACAAGCCCTACGAAAGACCGGAAGTCAACCTATCCGGCCTGTACCGGGACCCGTTTTCTCCGGTGGATACGCTAAGACCGGATACAACGAATCTCGGTTTTATAGCCTGGAAAAATATTTTCCGGGATGACACCCTTCAAATCCTGATTGAAAAAGGGTTAGAAAATAATCCCGATCTCCGGATCGCAAGACTGCGGATTGAAGAAGCCAAAGCCCTGTTAGTGGCAGCCCGCTTAGCTTTTCTACCCTCTTTCGGACTATCACCGGAAGGAACGGTCAGTTGGAGAAACCACACCCAAGCCTCCCAGACCTATCAACTTCCCTTAGTCACCAGTTGGGAAGTGGATCTTTTTGGAAATCTCCTGAATGCCAGCCGGAGAGAATATGCCTCTCTCTTATCGAGTGAAGCCTACCAACAGTCTGTCCGTTCAGAACTGATCGCCAATATTGCAAACAGTTACTACACACTGCTGATGTTAGACCAACAGTTAGCCATCAGCGAAAGAACGTCTGCTGTGTGGTTAGACAACATACGGGTGATGACGGCCTATAAAGAAATCGGAACCACCAATGAGGCAGCCATCGTACAGAGCCGGGCCAACTACTATGCAGTAGAAGCCTCGTTGTATGATCTCCAGATGCAGATACGGGAGACAGAAAATGCACTTTCCGTCCTGTTAGGAGAAGCACCTCAGCATATTCCCAGAACCAATCTTTATACACAGGAACTCCCGGATTACCTCCCTACCGGCATTCCGGCGCAGTTACTTTCCAACCGTCCGGATGTCCGCTACGCGGAGATGCAACTGGCCATCGCCTACTATGCAACGAATCAGGCACGGGCGGCTTTCTATCCACAGATCAGTATCACAGGATCAGCCGGATGGACCAACAATCTGGGCGTTACCATCTCCAATCCTCCGAAATTTATTCTTTCGGCAGTGGGCTCCCTCACCCAACCGCTCTTTAACCGGGGAGCAAACATTGCACAGCTTAAAGTGAGCAAAGCCCAACAGGAAGAAGCACTGATCAGCTTCCAGCAAAGCCTGCTGACTGCCGGACAGGAAGTCAGTGATGCCCTGTTTCAATACGAGGCCTCTATTGAAAAAATCGTAGAACGAAGATCGCAGGTGGAAGAACTGGAAAAAGCTGTCAAATACACACAGGCTCTTTTTCGTTCCGGAGAATCCACCTACTTAGAGATACTGACCGCCCAACAGTCTTTACTAAGTGCCCAACTAAATGAAGTCTCCGATATGTTTGAGAATATGCAGGCTGTCGTGAATCTATACAAAGCCTTAGGTGGCGGACGGGAAAAGTAAGAGTCGATCCATTCCTTCAAAATACAAATCCGGTAGTTTTTGAAATCATACTATATAGTTTTTTCAATTTTCTCAGTCATCGTCACTTTTTTATTTGTAAATAACTTATTATCAAATTACTATATGCATAAAATCCGGTGACTGAAAAAGTGACTGAGATTTCCCGGTCACTTTTCGTTCACCGGGATGAAAAGTCTTAGTTCCCCGCGCAGGCGGGGAACTACGGCGTTTTATTCTACAATCCTTTATATTTCTTATTTATGGTCGAAGGGGATCTCCTGATCCCCGCCTGCTGAGTATGAGGATCTCCCGATCCGACTAACCAATCCTCCAGACTTCCAGCAATCCCCTTCTTCCCGCATAATCCATTGCAGAGCTATATCGATAATCCTCTGCATGATCCACAATCTCCGCCCGTACCGGGTTTTCATGTATATAATTCAATTTCTGCATGCAATAATCATTCAATAGTATTTCCTGACAATCGACCCCTTCCTGCCAAAAGCGATACTTTTTTATTTTCGGATCATTCTTTGCAGCATACTCAAATTGGCTAAGCATCCAATCTCTCCTACTTTTCCGCAAATCACTTCTCAAAGCAGCAATCATTCTTCTACTCGTAAACTTTTTTAAATCACGCAAGATATCAGATAAAAGTATTTCCTCCCTATCAGTGGATGCTATCAGGTGTAGATGGTTAGTCATTCATACCCACCCGTAGAGAATCAATCCTTTATGTTTTTGGCAATATTCAAGTGATTCCAGCATAATGTGTTTGTAACAGGGACGAGAAAAGATATCGATCCAGTCCACTACCGTAAACGTAACGAAATAAAGTTTAGAAGATATTCGGTTTTGATATTTCATTTTCATATTAGTTAGGGTTGGGTTGGGTAAAGATAAGTTTTTTTTGGTAGATATAGCTTGGTGGTTCTCATAAATGAGATGTTTATTCGGATCTGGAGATCCGTATACCCGACAGGCGGGGATCAGGAGACCCCCTTCAACCATAAAGATTTATTAAAAATATAAATGTCTATAAAACCTTACCAGTTCCCCACGCAGGCGGGGATCGCATGAGAACCGGTTATACCCCATTCGGGGTGCACAAAAGAGCGGGTAGCTGTTACCCCGGGTTTCACCCGCGGTTATTCACATGGCACCCCATTCGGGGTACTTACGATTGGTAACTTTATCAATGAACGATAAGTGTTTTTACACAGGCTCTCCAGAGGGGAGGTAAATCTTCTATTTTTCAAATGGTTAAAGATGAAATAAAATCTTCCGACCACCACTAATCAGGAGACCTCCTTCAACCATAACTTCTATAATATGGAAACCCTTCTGCTAAGGAGCAAAATCACTAAAACTAAGACCAGAGCCAGAAATAAGAATAATAATATGAAGAATAAATCTCCGGATTTCCTGGGGACTAAAATTTGCAATTCGGGTGGTATAAGTAATTGGTATGGGGTACTTATAAGCTATATGGGTATTAATGTTTAACTTATCATTCACTATCCGGAAGTCTATGACATATTACCTGTTTCCTGCCATCCCGGTAAGTTGAAGGTCCTGAGGTTCAAGGTTAAACATCGGCACCTTCAGGGTTGAACATCAGAACCTTCAACCCTATACCTCCTGACCTTCAACCTACCGGATCGCTATTAAATTTATAGTTTGTTACAAACATAGGAGCAACCCCTCTGTAGGGGAAGTGTAGTTTCTCTTTATCTTTTGGTCCTATAAAATGGGGTGACCGAAAAGTGACCGGGAAATCTCAGTCACTTTTTCAGTCACCCCATTTTATGCATATATTGGTCTGACAATAAGTTATTTATAAATAGAAAAGTGACGGTGACTGAGAAAATTGAAAAATAATTACAGAGAGAAAATTCCTTTGTCGAAGAAGATCTCCGGGTCAGTAATGGTTGGAAGATTTGATAAGAACCTAAATAGATATTAAAATAGCCCCCTGTTTCCCGCGCAGGAGACTGTGTAAAAACTTTCATGGTTCTTTGATAAAGTTATAAATCGTAAGTAAGTACCCCGAATGGGGTGCAATGTGAATAACCCCGGGTGTAACCCGGGGTAGGCAGAAATCCTCTCTATAACAACCCTGAAAGGGTTGAACCCGCTTCGGGGTTCATAGAGCAGAGTAGCTTTTTGCCACGGGTTTCGCCCGCGGTTATTGGCTAAGGCCGATCTTCGATTCACATTCAAGTCCTCCGGACTTACGATTCGTAACTTTGTCATTTTTAAAATTTAGTTTTTACACAGCCTCCCAGGCGGGGATCGCATGAGAACCGGCAGTTTCAACTCTTTCATAATACGAGAACCGTCTCTTCCTATGCGTTTCCCGCCTGCGCGGGGAACGATCTTGCCACAGGAAAAGAGGAATAAAAAAAGAGCTGCAGGTGAAACCTGCAGCTCTTTTCTGGAAAATCTTTATTGTATTAAAGAACGTTGATTTCTTTCAATACGTCATTGGTTGCTTTTACCGCTTTTGCACTCTTGGCAAACAGCTCTTTTTCTTCTGCGTTCAGATCCAGTTCTACGATCTTTTCAATACCGTTTTTACCTAAGATCACAGGTACACCGATACAGATGTCTGATTCACCGTATTCACCTTCCAAAGCAACAGAACAAGGGATCATTTTCTTCTGGTTGTGGATGATGGATTCAGCTACCAACGCTCCTGCTGCTCCCGGAGCATACCAGGCTGAAGTTCCTAACAGACCTGTCAGGGTAGCACCACCTACCATGGTTGCTTTCACTACTTCTTCCAGTTTTTCTGCGCTTAACAACTGGCTTACAGGAATACCTTTGTAAGTAGCCAGACGAGCTAATGGGATCATAGTCGTATCCCCGTGACCACCGATCACCATACCTTCTACTTCGTTGGCGTTGCAACCTAATGCCTGAGACAGGTAATATTTGAAACGTGAGCTATCCAAAGCACCACCCATACCGATGATACGGTTTTTAGGCAGACCTAATGATTTAAGTGCCAGGTAAGTCATGGTGTCCATTGGGTTAGAGATAACGACAAGAATAGCGTTTGGCGAATATTTCAACGCATTTTCAGCCACAGTTTTAACAATACCAGCGTTCACACCGATTAACTCTTCACGAGTCATACCTGGTTTACGGGGAATACCTGAAGTGATGATGATCACATCTGAATCTGCTGTCTGAGCATAATCATTTGTGCAACCCACTACTGTAGTATCAAAACCAAGCAGTTGAGCTGTCTGCATCATATCCATTGCTTTCCCTTCGGAAACACCTTCTTTCACATCCAGCATTACCACTTCGTCGGCCACTTCATTGAATGCAAGAACATTGGCACAAGTTGCGCCTACATTACCGGCGCCAACAACTGTTACTTTAGACATAATTAATACGTTTTATATGTGTTATTTATAAATGAAATCAATTTCCCGCTGTTAGCGGTGTACAAATTTACAACGAGTTATCGAATAAAGAAATTTTTCTCTAAATATTTTAATGAAATTAATGGCGTAAAAGATTCTCGTCTGTTTTTTGTTTGAGCAGGTTTTCTTTTACTCTACATATAATACCAATCCTTTCAGGTATTCACCTTCAGGATGATAGATGTTCACCGGATGGTCGGCCGGTTGCGTCAACTGATGTAGAATGCGCACTTTTCTTCCGGATTGGGCTGCCGCACTGAACACTGCCAGACGGAAATCCGCTTTACTCACCACCTGCGAACAGGAGAAAGTGAACAGGATACCTCCGGGTTTTATTTTCTCAAAAGCGATGGCATTCAGTTTGCGATATCCCTGCAAAGCATTCCGGAGGACATTCCTGTGTTTGGCAAATGCCGGAGGATCGAGAATGATCAGGTCATAATTTTCTCCCATCCGTTCCAGATATTTAAAAGCATCTTCCGCATAGGCTTCATGACGGGTATCTCCGGGGAAATTTAACTCCACATTCTTTTTAGTAATGTGAATGGCTTTGGCAGAACTGTCGACCGAATGAACCCGATCATCTCCTCCCCGCATGGCATAAAAAGAGAATCCTCCCGTGTAGCAAAACATATTTAACACGGAACGGCCTTTGGCATACCGTTCCAATAGAGAGCGGTTGTCCCGCTGATCCACAAAAAGCCGGTTTTTGTCCTTTCAGCCAATCTACATAAAACTTTAATCCGTTCTCCAAGGCGATATCTTCTACCTCTCCTCCATACAAATATCCATCTTCACAGGCCAGATCAGCTTTGTAAGGCAGGGTAGCTTCCGACTTGTAGTAAATATTTTTCAGATCCTCTCCCATCACTGTTTTCAGTGCATCTGCAATCGCATGCCGGGATAGGTGCATCCCTACTGAATGAGCCTGAACGACTGCGGTTTCCGAATACATATCAATGACTAATCCCGGCAGATGGTCGCCCTCTCCGTGCACTAATCGATACGTATTATTGTCCTCCGCTCCGGCTAACCCTAAGGACCGGCGCAGGGCATAAGCGGAACGGATCCGTTCCTCCCAGAATGTTTCATCCACAGGGATCTGTTGGAATGACAAAATACGAACGGCAATGCTGCCGATCTGGCAATGTCCTACTCCCAGGAAACGTCCATTTGAACCATACACCTCTACCAGATCACCCTCTTCCGGTTTACCTTCTATGGACTGGATAGCCCCGGAGAAAACCCAGGGGTGAAAACGTAATAAAGAATCCTCTTTTTTCGGTTTCAGCGTAACTTTGCAATAACTCATTTTTTCTGATTCAATTGATTATATATTCTGAGACATGCCCACGCATCCAGAGCAGCATACTTTTTCTGTGATTCACTTAACACTTCTGCTTCCCAGTTCGTCAGCCGTTGTCCTTTGGAGATCTTTTTCCCGAACAGGATCGCATAGATCTTCTGCAGGCTGAAATCTTCAATTCCATACGATCCCACTACATTTTGCAGGTCCACAAAATTGGCGGGTTCTACATGGGTCCGTTTTTTCATCGCGTTGAAATCATCCCGGAGTGACAGACCGATTTTCATCGTATCTTCCCCGGCGACAAATTCCTTCAAAGCCTTAGGGAATCCCATGTGGTTCAACCGGAACAGAAAACAGATCTCCTCCGTACAAAGCTGGATAAGAGCAACTTTATGGCGTTGTCCCTTTTTGAAACTGGGCTTTGTTTCCGTATCAAAACCTACGATCTTATGCTTGGCAAGGTATTCAACCGCCTTCTCTGCATCCGCTTCCGTATCTATGACCATCACTCTTCCGGTGTACTCCTCCACCGGGAGTTGCGCTATTTCCGTTTTCGTAATGGAATTTACATATGCCGTCATTCTTCTTCCTCACTTTCTGGTCCCTCTACCCCTTCATATCTCACTGCATGAAGAGCCTTCAATGCATTTAATAACCGTTGCCCCCAATAAGACCGGAAATTTTCCTGACAGGCTGCAATCGCCTCCCGCATCACCTCTTCATGGCCCTGCCGGAACAGGGAAACAAAGTTTCCGGTGTCCTGGTAGACATCCGCCAGATTTTCAGAAATAAAAGCTGCGACCGGAGTATCACTGTATTGCATATCCGGATGAAACGTTTCCAGATAGGTGTCATGTTCTCCTAAGAGATCTGCTACCTTCATCCGGACAGACTCATACATATCTTCCGTGACGGTATATTCCAGCTCCGTATCCTCATCCGGCAACACTTCCGGCAGGAGAGCTGCCTTCAGATATAAAAGAGGTAAAATTTTAGTTGCTTTATCAACAAAATCGAACACACTCAACTGGTTTACGGTTTCAGCAAAAGTACAATATTCCAGTGCAACCGTAACAAATTCAAGTGTATTCCGGTCATATATAGGATTGTTTTCTGTATCCATATTTAATATCTGCCTAAATTGCAATATGCAAAAGTAAGAATATATTTTTACTTACAGTGAAGGACCAGATGGATTTCATAAACCAGCCAAAATGTTAAACTCCTATTTTAACTTTTCAAACGGAAACATTCCGATCCGGGGAATGGTTAATTAAGCGAATTCATAACCAAACGAACGAAACATACTATGGAATATGAACCAAGAGAGATCAAATGGCTGAAAGACATTCTCCGTATAGATTCTACAACAGGAAATGAAAAAAAGTCGCTGACTATCTCACCTCCCTATTCAATGATGCCGGAATCGAAACCCGGCAGATCGAATATACTCCCGGAAGAAACCAGTTAATTGCTACATTAAATGGAAATGCACCCGGAAATGTACTGGGTTTCACCGGACATATGGATGTAGTACCGGTAGGGATCATGCAATGGAAATACGGACCTTTCAATGCAATCGAAGCAGATGGAAAAATCTATGGACGGGGAGCCAGTGATATGAAAGCCGGACTGATGGCTGCCGTAGCTGCCATGATCAACCTGAAAGAACAAAATATCCCCCTGAAAGGAGCCATCCGGTTGTTAGCTACGATCGGAGAGGAAACGGGAGCGATTGGTGCCAAACAACTCACCGATTCAGGATACGCCGATGATCTGGATGCACTCATTATCGGCGAACCCACCAAAAACCAGATGGTCACAGCCCACAAAGGGGTGATCTGGCTGAAACTGGAAACGACGGGACAAACGGCCCATGGGTCTGCACCCCAATTAGGCGTGAATGCCATCGATCATATGCTCTATTTCCTGGAAATGTTCAGAAAGAAGATCAATCTGTCCCGATATTCAGATTCCATTCTCGGAGTTTCTACTGCCAGCCTGAATGTCCTTCAGGGAGGAAATGCGACCAATGTGGTTCCGGATCATTGTGTGGCAGAACTGGATATACGCACCGTCCCTACCCTGGACCACACCCGTTTCATAGAAGAACTACAGGAATTAGGAAAGAAAGTTTCCAAAAAGATGGATAATTTCCACATCAAAATGGAGATTACCAATGATCTGCCGGCTTTACAGACTGACTTTACGGATCCATTTGTTCAGTTAGCCTCCAAAACCATTACCTATATAACCGGAAAGGAACAGAAAGAGACCGGTTCACCCGGATTCACGGACGGCTCCCGGTTTATCATGGCCAAAAAGAAATTTCCCGTGATCATCCTTGGACCGGGAACCGGAGAAATGGCTCACCAGCCGGATGAATATGTCATAATAAAAGATTACCAGGATAGTATTTCTATTTATGAATACATCGCCCGGGAATTTCTGAAATAATTCCCCGGCATTTAAACAGCACCCGGTTAGATCATTTTATTATAGAGCCTCCGGGCTCACTCAAGCCCATTATGGAGTTACCTCCTGATGGGCTTCCGGAGTATAAAGAGGTAACCGGAAAAACAGCAGCGAGACAGAAGAAAAAACCTGGTCCCGGATCTTTTCCACTGGATATTTTTATATATTTGGCAAAATTGGACACCTGATATTTCCCCCGGAGCATATACTTTTGTCATAGTATAAATCAAATAAAACAATCAAATGGAAACAAAATTTTGTCAAAGCTGTGGAATGCCTTTACAAAAGGAAGAGGAGTTAGGAACTAATCAGAACGGGAGTAAAAATGAGGAATATTGTGTTTACTGTTTCAAAGACGGCTCCTTTACGAAAGATGTATCCATGGAAGAAATGATCCAGCACTGTATCCAATATCTGGATGAGTTCAATAAAGACAGTCAGGTAAACTACACAAAGGAAGATGCAATCCAAGAAATGAGACAGTTCTTCCCTACCCTGAAACGTTGGAAACAAAACTAATTCCACATCCTGTATGATCACAACAAATGTATGCCAAAGCTGCGGCATGCCTATGGTGGCTGTCGATCATTTCGGAACCAATAGCGACAATAGTCAGAATGAGGACTATTGTTGCTTTTGTTTTCAGAAAGGACAGTTTACCCATTCGCAAACCATGCTGGAAGTGATTGAAGAGAATCTTTCCTACTTAGATGGAAATGAGAAAGTAGATGGACACACCTTAACAAAAGAAGAAGCTGCCCTCCGGATGAGGGTGGACTTTCCTCATCTTAAAAGATGGAGTGCCCACCAGACCACCCATCAGGAATATTTCAAAGCGGTGAACCGGGTCATTGACTTCATCAACAATCATCTGCATCAACCCATTAACTTAGCGGACCTCGCTTCCGTGGCCCATCTTTCAGCATATCATTTTCACCGGATATTCAAGGCTGTGATGGGGGAAAGCCCGGGGGACTATATTCAGCGTCTACGGCTTGAAAAAAGCGCCTTTAAACTGCAGGCGACCCACCTGACCATTCTGGAAATTGCAGAGCAGACAGGTTATCAGAGTACCCAATCCCTATGCAAAGCATTTAAGAAACGGTTTAAAGTGTCTCCTACCACTTTCCGGAAACAGCCGGAAGAGGTCAAAGCACCTGTTCACTGGATTGAGAAACACTCTTTAACCCCTGAACTAAAAACCATTCCGGATAAAAAAGTAGTGTACACGCGTGTACACAATCCTTACCTGCATGCAGACGCCTACATCAAAGCCTGGAAGAAGCTGCTACGGTTTATGAAATTAAACGGGATACCGGGAAAAGAGTATGAATATATCAGCCTGAGCCAGGACATCTCCACGATCACCAAACCGGAACATTGCAGAGTATACGCTTGTGTGAGCTGCCCGGAAGAAATTCAGGCAAACGGTATTTTCGGAATACAAACCATCCCGGGCGGATTATATGCCGTTTTCCTTCATCAAGGCTCCTACAAAGGATTAGAAAATCTCTACTGTAATATCTACCGGAGCTGGATCCCGGAAAGCAACTATGAACTCCGGGACACCTGCTTCTTTGAAAAATACCTGAACTCTCCGGACCTGGTAGCAGAAGAAGACCTCCTTACAGAAGTTTACATTCCCATAAGAGAAATTGAAAATTGAAAATGGAGAATTGAAAATGAACCCTCTTCTTATTTTCAATTCTCCGTTTTCAATTTTCAATTCTCAAAGCGCTTTCCGCATAAAATTGATAAAGTTAGCACTCATGATATTTTCAATATCTTCATCGCTATATCCTTTGTTTTTCAACAGATCCGGTACTTTTTGAAGATCCGCAATCGTTTTCAGGTCACAGGGACATTGTTCCGTACCAAAAGCTCCATCCAGATCACTACCGATACCGGCATGTTTAGTGTTTCCGGCTAACTGGCAGATATGATCCATGTTGTTTGCCATAATCTCCATGGTACAATTCATCCCCTCCGGAGTGGATTTACCCCGGACCCAATTGGGGACCATCATCCAGGCATCCAGTGCCACACCGATCACAGCATCCCGTTCAATTAAGGCACGGATCATTTCATCACTGAACTGGCGGTTATGATCAACAAATTTCCGGCAATTATTGTGGCTTGCCCACACAGCTCCTTTATAGAGATCCAAAGCATCCCAGAAAGCCTCATCATTCAGGTGGGTCACATCGAGGATCATCCCCAACCGGTCCATCCGGTCCAGCAGATCCCGCCCCATAGCATTCAGTTTACCACTTGAATCTGTTCCGTTGGCATAACGTCCCGGACCATAATGTGCCGGTCCAACCGCACGCAGGCCATAATTATAAGCCCTTTCCACATGCTCTACAGAAACGAAAGAGTCTGCTCCTTCAATACTAAGCACATATCCGATCGGTTTGTGATCATTCGGCTGTCCGTCGTTCCACATATTCAGGTGGGCATCCAGCTCCTCCTTATTCCGGATCATGGTCATATGTCCATCCTCTTCCATCGCCTTATACCAGGCCAGTTGTCCTTGTGTCTGAGCCCAGGCCTGTTCCGGAGAATGCCATCCGGGTAATGGGTTATCCGGCGCTACATAACGACCAATCTGGGTAGCCACTACTAACCCCACATTTCCTTTTCTCAATTCCGGGAAAGAGGTCGTAGCCCTACCCCGGTCCGGTTTATCAGTCATCCCCTCTTCCCGGCGGTTTATTTCATGTACGGATTCCCGCAAATCGCGGTTCCATTCGAGTGCATTCATACTCATGTCCAAATGCACATCAACGATCAATGGTTGTTTCATATTTCTCTTTTTAAAGTAGCGACCCACTACTAAACATTAATACATCGGTTCCGTGCCACCACATTCCAGGTTTCCCCGGCTTCGTGGTTACGGACTACATACGCTTTGTCATACAAAGCAACTGTCGGGCAAATATGGACCGGTACTCCATACAAAACACACCCTATCGGATAGGCGTTTATATCCGCTACCTCCAGCACTAAATGCTCTTCACTTTGCGCAACCGGTTCTGCTTCCGGAGCATTCAGAAAATGCACTCTCGGTAACGGATTTTCAGCGGCAACCGATTTATGTCCCAGATCAATACAGATATGATGATCATCCACTACAGAGATCACCCGACTGATCACTAAAGCCGCATAGATAAAAGGAAGATCAGGCAACATATGACTGTATCCCCAATCCCAGAACACAAATGTCCCCGGGCTCCCTTCACAGTGTGGACGGTGGATATGCATCGGAAAAGTGGGCGTTCCCCCCCATCACGATCACTAAAGGCTCATCAAACCAGGGTTGGATCTCCCGGAACACCTTTTCTGCTGCCGTAAAAGAGATATCACTGTTTTTCTGCCTTTCCACCGGATCACAATCATGAATGTGCCCGTCATATCCATGTAAACCTATTATCCGGAGATTTTTCATCTGAAGAATCTCCCGGACAAGCCCCGAAGCCTTTTCCGGAGAGATTCCGGTCCGGTCCATTCCCACATTCAAATCAATGAATAGAGGAATAACGACTCCTCTTTTTTCTGCCTGGGCATTCAGATAAAGCGCATTCTCCGGATGATCCACCAGGCAGGAAAAATGAGTTCCCGGATAGGTTTCCATCAAATCGATCAGGCGGTGCAGCTTGGGTCCGACAGGCTGATAAGCCAACAGCACATCAGGAGCACCCGCTATAGCAAGCATTTCGGCTTCCGCAATAGTCGCACATTTAAATTTAGTAATGCCTGACCGGATCATCATCCGGCACACTTCATCCATTTTATTCGTTTTGACATGAGGACGAAGCTTAGAAACATCTCCGGCCATCTCTTTCACTAGACGGATATTTTCTTCTATCCGTTCCGGATAAACCAGCAACGCCGGAGAATCAATCCGGTCTATATTCGTAACCTGATACCATTCCTGCATA